>Ga0207873_1000024_pt1 | contig 136188 bp, 106 predicted proteins | sample BGWIniCompost_FD_187373 | JGI IMG/M metagenome (GOLD analysis project Ga0207873, IMG submission 187373) | Cellulose adapted compost microbial communities from Newby Island Compost Facility, Milpitas, CA, USA - BGW Initial Compost (SPAdes)... ... | reverse complement strand
CTAAGGTATCGGGGATGGGTGGGTGGCTCGAATCGCCTCGTGTGGAGGAGAGTTCGAGCTCGTTTAATTTTGTGGAGGCGCCGGGAATCGAACCCGGGTCCGCAAGGCTTCCGGTCAACCCTCGTTCACGTGCGTAGTCGGTGATGGCCCGCCGACAGGCTTCCTGAATTCGGTCAGGACCTATCCCTCACTGATCTCGACCAGGCTATCGAGGGCATCCTCACCTGATCCAGCCTTAGTAGTGACGCCCTTCCGTTACCAAGACAATCTCACGGTTGGACGGCTTCGCTGGTTTTTTAGGCCGCGAGAGCGATTGCGTTGTCGTTCGCAGATATAACGTCCCGGTTTTTGTAGAGGTCCAGGAGCCCCTGCACGCAGATTGACTTTCCGTCCCCACGTCGAAACCGATCGCCCCCTTGGTGTTGCAGGCCCGAACGGGCCGAACAGCAGCCGAGGGAGGTTCCTCGGGGTTGTCGGCTCAATCTGGGGCCTCGTGGGCAATGTGTCAACCCCGTGTCAACCCTCCGGGGAGGTGCGCGCTCCCGGCGCCCACGGGGGCGCGTTCCCGTCACCCCATCGTCGGAGGCGAAGCCGCGGGGCCTTCAGATGTCGAGCGGCACATCGTGATCGCCACGCGCCCCCTTGGCGTGGTCGCGCGCACCCTTGGTCGGCGACGCCTCGCGGCGCCTCCGCGCCGATCCCAGCGCTCAAATGCGGCTCGACGGGGGCGACGTCCCTGGGGCTGGCGGTGGCGCCATGCCGGGGAGGTGCAGGGAGAGCCACTGGAGGACGTCGCGGCGGCGCAGGATGCCGACGAGCTCGTGTCCTTTGAGGACGGGGAGCTGCTCGGCTTCGCTGAGCAGCTGCATCGCCTCCTGGGCGGGCATCTCCTCGGGCACGTTGGGGAGCTGCGCCGCAGGCGTCATGAGCTGCCGCACGGGCGTGGTGTCCCACTGGCCCTCGGGCAGCCGCTGCACCTGCTCCAACGTGATGAGCCCGCGCAGCTCGTGATCTTCGACGACCGGGATGGCGCGCTGCTCGACCCGCAGCGCGAGCTGGACCAGGTCGCCCACGGTCGCGTCGGGTGCGATGGTGGGCGGCTCTCGTTGCATCAGGCGCGCGACGGAGACGTCGTGGAGCGCCTGGCTCACGCGCATCTGGCGGTAGCTCGCCTTCGCGGCGTTGTTGAGGAACCAGCCGATGAGGATGCGCCACATCCCGCCGAGCAGCGCCCCCTGCAGCAGCACCCCGACGCCCCAGGCGATGAGCAAGAAGCCCACGCCTTGACCCACCCGGGACGCCCAGCGCGTCGCCTTGTCCAGGCTGCCCGTCATCCACCACAGGAGCGAGCGCAGCACGCGGCCGCCGTCCAGAGGGAAGCCCGGGACCATGTTGAACATCGCGAGCACGAGGTTCATCGTGCCGAGCCACAGGAGCATCGTCGCGCCGGGGCTCAGGGAGGCCAGCGCCTCGCCGAGGTTCTCCTCGGACACGTTGGCGAGCTCGTTGGCGCCGAGCAGGCTCGCGCCGACGAGGCCGGCGACCGCGATGAGGAGGCTCATCAGCGGCCCCACGATGGCCACCAAGAACTCCGTCTTGGGGGAGGGGGCCTCGCCCTCGATCCGGGACACGCCGCCGAACACGAACAGCGTGATCCCCTCCACCTTCATGCCGCGGGCTCGCGCCACGACGGAGTGGCTCATCTCGTGCAGCAGGATGCTCACGAAGAAGAGCACCGCCGCGCCGAGGGCGACCATCCAGGTGGTCGCGGCGCTCCACTCCGGGTGCCAGATGGGCAGCGCCACCATGCCGAGCTGGCCCGCCACCAAGCCGAAGATGATCAGCACGCTCCACGCCGCGGAGATCGGGATGCCCCACCAGGTGCCCAGGGGCAGGCTCCCTTCCAGGGCGCCACGCCGTCGACGCGGGCTCGGCGAGCCTGCGCGTTGCCAGGCCTGGTTCTCCGGCGCTCCTGTGCGCGCGCGTGAGTCGTCCATGGATCAAGCTTACGACGCGCCGGCACCTCAGGCACTTTGTGCCGTCTCGGATGGGGACGCTCCGCTGGGGTCGCGCGTCTTCGCTCCTTCGCTCCTTCGCTCCGCGCGCCCTTGTTTCGGGAGGACCAGGGGAACGCGGACGGGCGCCCGCGCCTCAGGTATCGGGGATGGCCGTCACCCTCGAGCCGAGGATGAGACCGAACGGTCTCTTTTGGGGCGTTCAGCCCTCGAAGGGGACGTGATGTGCGCGACGAGAAGAGACCGATCGGTCTCTTTTTGCCATCGGCGCAGCGGGGCGCCTCTCGAGCGCCGGCGCTCGACGTGCCGCGCCGAGCGCCCTGGTCCATCGAAAAGCGACCGATCGGTCTCTTTTGCTCCACGAGGCAGTGACGGCTCGAGCGCCTTGGCTCCCAAGGCGATGACGGCTCGAGCGCCTCCGGAGCAACGTGCCGCGGTGGTCGCGCGGTCGTGCCACATCTCGACGCGGCGCGCGCCTGTCCGTCTCAGTGGGGCTCGGGGAGGCGTGGATCGGGCGTGACGGAGAACGAGACCTCGTCGCCCTTGAGGGTGAGCAGGAGCCCTCCGGTGACGCCGAGGAAGAAGCTGCCCGCGCCGAGCCACGCGTAGGGAGAATCCTGCAGGCAGAGGCCGTCCCCCGCGCAGCGGTTGTAGGCGACGAGCACCAGGGCGGAGCCGCCGATGAGCCCCGCGCCCATCGTCGCCCAGCCCACGGCGCGCAGCCAGCCATAAGACTGATAGTCGGTCGTGATGAGCACGGGGGAGTTCACGAGGAGCGCCTGGCGTGCGCGCAGGGGCTGCCTCTCCCGTTCGCCCGGCTCCGTGGGCAGGGCAGCGCCGAAGGTGTACTCTCCCGGATAGATCCAGCGGGCGCAGGGCGCGGCGCAGAGCTCCTGGAGCTCTCCCGTGTCGAGGCGCGGGCGCCCCATGCCCACCCCGTAGGGATCTCGCTGGGGGCGAGCCGGGCCCAGGAAAATGCGCAGGCTCTCGTCGGGGGAGTCGAAGTGAGCGGCGAGGAGGGGGTTGCCGGCGCTGTCGACCGCCCGCCCCCGGGGCATCGCCCGCTCGCTGAAGCGGGGATCGAGGGGGCCGTCGGCGTCGCCCTGATCGGGGGCCGGGGGCGCGTCCTCCGTGGGGGACGCGCCATCGCCGTCGTTCGTTTCGCCCTCCGCCGAGCCGGTCGAGGTCTCTTCTCCGGTGGCTTCGGGGTCGCCCTCGCCGGGGTCGCCCTCGCCGGGGTCGTCGGAGTCATCGCCAGCGTCGGCGGGCGGGGCCGCGTCGTCGTCCAGGTCGAGATCCTGGGCGAACGCGGGGCAGCACAGCGTCCACGCGAGAAACGTCGAGGACGTCAGCAGCCGCCAACGCCCTCGAACGTCACGCGCGGAGAATCGTCGGAGACGTGTCCGTCGCTGCACCGCCAGACCTTCGGCTCAGGTCCCTGGGGGCCAGATCTTCTGGACGACTTCCGACAAGCTCTTGACGGTCTCGGGCTTCATGCCCGCGCTGCCGTGGGGCCAAGCGAAGGTCTGGGCCACGATCTGGTTGCAGGAGAAGGAGATGAGCAGATCGTTGGTGACGCCGGGCTGCGGCGAGAAGCTGAGCCCCATCTCCGAGTAGGCGCAGGTCGAGTGGCGGTTGTGGAAGCTGTCGGGGTCGCCGAGGATCTCCGCCAGCTCCTCCTGGAGGTTCGTGTCGAAGACCTGGGTCTGGCTCAGGATGCGGAATCCGTGGAAGCGCGGCGCGTCCGGCTGGGGTGCAGGCGCAGCGCCCCCCACCATGCCCGGCGGCAGGAGCCCGGGAGGCAGCAGCTGGGAGAGCCCCTGCGCGCCCTGCTGCACCCACGTCTGGATCTCCGGAGGGAGCCCCGGGATGAGACCGCCCGCGGCGCCCGGCGTGGCGGCTTGCTGGGGCGGGAGCTCGTAGTTCTGGAGGCGGAACGCGGTGACGTTCGAGCCCTTGAGCGTGTCGAAGGGCGCGGCGGGACCTTTGCTGCAGCCGCTCGCGGCGGCGACCAGCACGAGCAGCGCGCTCAGCGTGGCCGTGGTTCGGGCGGCGGCGGGGAGGCTCTTGGCGGAGCTGTCCGCGGCGGAGCGGCCCGTGGTGGGTCGGCGGGAGGCGGCGCTGGGGCCGCTCGTGGCTCGGTTGGTGCTCATGGCTGTCATGCTGCTCGTGGGAGGATGCATGGAGAGGGGAATCCTTCTCTCACGCTCCTTCTGGTAGAAGGTTTGGCCAGGGGCGTCCAGAGCGCCGGACGGAATGCCCTTCGGTGAGCGGGGGGTGATCCAGTCTCGCAGGAAAAAGCATGAAGGTTGTCATAACGGGCGGAACCGGGTTCGTGGGTCAGGCGGTCGTTCGGGCGCTGGTCGAGCGGGGGGACTCGGTCGTGGTGCTCACCCGTGATCCCTTCGAAGCCACGGAGCGGCTCCGGGCCGGGATCGGTGAAGGCCCCGGCAGCGCCCGGCGTGGTGAGGAGCGGGTCCAGCTGCGCGCCTGGGAGCCCGATCGGAGCGGCTCGTGGCAGGAGCATGTGGACGGCAGCGACGCCATCCTGCACCTCGCGGGCGAGAGCCTCGCCGCCTCGCGCCTCGGAGAGAAGCTCATGGCCAGGGCCCACCAGAGCCGCGTCCGCGCCGCGGAGTTGCTCGTGGAGGCGATGGAGAAGGCGTCCGCCCCCCCGCGGGTGTTCGTCAGCGCGTCGGGGGTCGGCTACTACGGATCGCGCCACGACGACGTGGCCCTCACCGAGGACGCGCCCCCGGGCGACGATCTCCTGGCGCGTTTGTGTGTGGATTGGGAGAACGCGGCGCGGGCGGCGGAGCGGCACGGGGCGCGGGTCGTGTGCGCGCGCCTCGGCGTCGTGATCGATGGGGACGGGGGCGCGCTGCCGCTCATGGCGCGGCCCTATCGGTTCTTCGTGGGCGGGCCCCTCGGGGCGGGGACCCAGTACTTCGCCTGGGTCCACCGCGAGGACGTGGTCCGAGTCGTGCTGCGCTGCCTGGACGATTCGTCGATCGCGGGCCCCGTGAACCTCACCGCGCCGGAGACGGTCACCAACGAGCAGTTCTCGATCGCCTTGGGGCAGGTCCTGCGCCGACCGAGCTGGACGCGCGTGCCGGACTGGGCGCTCCGCGCGGCCCTCGGCGAGGGCGCAGAGGTCGTGCTCGGGGGACAGCGCGCGGTGCCCCGCAAGCTCCTCGACGCAGGCTACGAGTGGCGTTACCCGCGGGTGCGGGAGGCCCTGCGGGCGGCGCTCGCTCGCTGAGCAGGGCGGGGCGACGGCTCCGGCCGTCGACGGGGCCGCGGGCTCATCGGGCGGGCGCGGCGCTGAGGGTGAGCGCTCTCAACCCGGACTCGAGCGCGGGTGCGCCGCGAGCTGCGAGCGGGCATCGTCGTCAGCGGCGGCGCCTGGGTTCTCGGTGACGGGTGCGCTCGCCTCGATCTCAGTCGGTGTCTCGAGCGGGTGCGCTCTCGTCGTCGTCAGTGTCGTCGCCGTCGGTGTCGTCGCCGTCGCCTGCGGGGCTCTCGGTGATGGGCGCGTCCAGCTCCTGGGCGATGGCGTCCCAGTCGTCGGGAGTGAAGGTGGACTTCGGGCCGCTGCTCGAGCGGCGGAGGCGCTCGAGCAGCCCCACCGTGCTCCCGGCGTAGCTGCCCGCGCAGCGCACGTGCACGAAGCCGGCGGGGTTCGTCATGCCGTCCTCGACCCGCTCCAGGGCGATCCGCAGCGCGTCCTTCTCGATGAGATCGCGGCAGTGCTGACAGCGGGCGCGCCCGCTCGGTGCCCGCTCGGCGCGCGCGAGGCGACACCAGCGGGGGTGGGCGACGCCGACGGCGGCGAGCTCCGCGAGCTCGGCCCGCTCGGGGACGTCGCCTTCATGGGCTTCGAGGGCCGCGGCGAAGGGCTCGCTGCGGCGCTCGGCGCCGCAGCGAGGGTGGTACCAGTGCAGGGCGTCCCCGGCGCCGAAGGCGTTGGGGACGGCCTCGCCGTAGCGCAGCTCTCCCTTGTCGATCTTCCGTTGGCAGCCGCGGCACTTGGAGCGCCCGCTGGGTGCAGGCTCGATCACGTCGCCCATGGAACCCTCCCGATCTCCGTGCGCGCCGACATCCCGGTCCCCGTGGGCTCAGGGGGTCGGCAGAGAGTTCTCGATGGCCCGCACCGCGTCCGCGTCGAGCTCCACCGCGCCGGCGGGCGCCGTGTCTTCGACGCTCTCGGGGCGGCGCGCGCCCGGGATCACGAAGCTCACGGGGCTCTTGTTGAGCATCCAGGCGAGCACGAGGCGGTAGGGCGACATGCGCCGCCGCCGGGCCTGCTCCCCGAGCTTTCCCAAGGTGGTGAGCGTGGGCGCGCCGAGGGTGCCACCGAAGGGAGCGTAGGCGACGAAGCCCAGCTCGTGCTTGCGGCAGTACTCGAGCACGCCGTTCTTCTCCACCTCGCGAGCCAGCGGGTTCCAGCGGTTCTGGACGCAGAGGATCGGGGTGACGGCGCGAGCGCGCTCGATGTGCTCCACCGAGACGTTGCTCAGCCCCACGTGCCGGATCTTTCCCTGCTCCCGCAGCCGGGCCAACGCGCCGACGCTCTCCTCGAAGGGAACGCGCACGTCGGGAGAGTGGAGGGTCACGACCTCGAGGCAGTCCTTGTCGAAGGCCCGGAGGCTGCTCTCCACCGCCTGGGTGAGATACTTGGGATCACCATCGACGGTCCACGCTCCACCAGGTCGGCGACAGCCCACCTTCGTCATCACCGTCACCTCTTCGGTCCGCCCGATCAGGGTGCGGGCGATGAGGCGCTCGTTGTGGTGGAAATCGCTCTCGTCGAGACAATAGGCGTCCGCCGTGTCAATCAGCGTCACGCCATTGTCCAGGGCCGTTTGGATGACCCGCACCGCCTGATCGACCGGGGGCCGACCCGAGATGGACAAAAGCATGCCGCCGAGACCGACGACGCTGACCGTGGGCCCATCGGGCCCAAGCCGTCGCATTCGCATTTGCGGAAAGTCTAGCGCAGCGCGGCAAACTCCGCGTGCTTTTGCGTGGTCTTCTCAGGCGAAGAGGGGAAGGGGAAACCGAAGCCGACCGAGGAGCTTGCGAAGTCGTTTCATGGGAAATCCCTCCTGAGCACGGGGTGGGGTCCGTCGGGAGCCCGTTGGTGTCCCGTGTAGGTCAGCCGAATACACGAACGCCGCCCTCCGGGCAAGGTTTCCCCCGGGGATTCTCTCCGTGGGGGGCCTGCGCCCCCAGGGGAGCCGCGACGTGCTATGGGGGCGCCGTGACGCGCAGTCTGACACGGGAAATGCGACGGAGTGACGGGCCACGGAGCGGCGAGCATCGCCCGAGGCCGCACCGGAATGCTCCGGGGCGGCTGGCGGGGCAGGCCCGACCCTGGGCGCGGGCGCTGGCCTCCGGGATCTCGGCGTTGGCGCTGAGCAGCCTGGCTTGGGGTGGGCTCACTTTGGGCAGACTGGCCTTGGGCGGCCTGGCCTTGGGCGGCCTGGCTTCAGGGGGCTGCGATCGGTCTGACGCCGCGAGCGGGAGTTCTCCGGGAGCCCAGGGGGGCCCCGTCGCGGGGACGAAGAGCCCGACGGAGGGGGCCCTGCCGGAGCTGAGCCGGCTCCAGCCCTTCAGCCTGAAGAATCAGGCCGACGAGCCGGTCACCCTGGAGACGTACCGGGGGAAGGTCTGGGCCGCGGCCTTCATGTTCACGCGCTGTCCGACGGTGTGCCCCGAGATCACGCGCCGGATGAAGCGGGTCCAGGACGGCGCGAAGGAGCGGGGCGTGCAGCTGCACCTCGTGAGCTTCAGCGTGGATCCCGAGCACGACACCCCCGCGGTGCTCACGAAGTACGCGGAGGAGTACGGCGCCGACCTCGCCTCCTGGGCGTTCCTGACGGGGGAGTACGAGACGATCGCCCGTACGGCGGAGGAGGGCTTCAAGGTGGGGCTCTCGGGGCGCCCGGATCCGAACGCGGAGCACATGGGGATCACCCATGGTTCGCACCTCGTGTTGGTGGATCGTGAGGGCGTCATCCGCGGCTACTACAGCACCAGCGAGGACGCGGCTCTCGAGCGCCTCCTCGCCGACGCCGCGCGACTCCTCTGACTCTCGAGTCCGGCTCTCGGCCTTCGCGGAGGCAGAGGCGAGCGGTCTCCGGGCCCGGACGACTTGGAGCAGGTCGGCGAACGAGGTCTCGCGGAGCTCGGGCTCGACGAACGACGTGCCGAAGGTCGATGCGAGTGCCGCGCGGCAACGACGGCGCCGAGGCGACGCAGTGAGCGGATGGTGAGCGCTCAGCGCCCGTCGAGGATCGCCTCGAGGGCGGCCAAACGCTCGCGCAGCTCCTCTTCGCTGGACGCGCGCACGGTGACGTGCCCGACCTTGCGGCCCTCTCGGGGCTCCTTGCCGTAGTCGTGGAGGTGCGCGTCGGGGACCGCCAGGATCGCCTTCGGATCCGGGATGCGGCCGAGCAGGTTGAGCATCCCGGCCCACTCGAGGGGAGCAGCGGACCCCAGGGGGAGCCCCGCGATCGCGCGCACGTGGTTCTCGAACTGGCTCGTGCGGGCGCCTTCGATGGTCCAGTGGCCGCTGTTGTGCACGCGGGGAGCGAACTCGTTGGCGAGCACCCGGTCGCCCACCTGAAACAGCTCGAGCCCCAGCACCCCCACGTAAGAGAAGCGGTGGAGCAGCGCCTCGGCGGCGCGCAGGGCCGCGTCGCGCACCGCGGGAGAGAGGTTCGGCGCGGGGGCGATGCTGGAACGCAGCACGCCGCCCACGTGACGATTCTCGGTGGGGGGATAGAGCATGGTGTGCCCGTCCCGATCCCGGCACGCGATCACGCTCAGCTCTCGATCGAAGGGGACGAGCTCCTCGGCGATGGCGGGCGCGCCGCGGAGGGCGGCAAAGGCCTCCGCGACCTGATCGGGCGCCGTGACGACGCTCTGGCCCTTGCCGTCGTACCCGAAGCGCCGCGTCTTCAGCACCAGCCGGTGCCCGAGCGCCTCGGCGGCGGTCTTCAGGTCATCGAGGGAGTCCACCTGGAAGAAGCGGGGCGTGTCGATGCCCAGCTCCCGGAAGCAGGATTTCTCCAGCCAGCGATCCTGGGCGACGCGGAGCGCCTCGGGGGGCGGGTACACCTCGCAGGTCGCCGCCAGCTGGCTCGCGGCGCTCTCGGGCACGTTCTCGAACTCGAAGGTGACCACGTCGCATTGGGCCAGCCGCTCGAGCGCCGCGGGATCCGTGTACGGCGCCACCAACACCTCCGACACCTGGGCGGCGGGTGACTCCGCGTCCGGGTCCACGAGCAGGGTTTCGATGCCGAGCGGGTGGGCGGCCAGGGCGAGCATGCGGCCCAGCTGCCCGGCGCCGAGGATGCCGACCTTCATGACTGCTTGGAGTCTTCCACCCGAGGATCGGGGTGGGAGAGCACGCTCTCCGTCTGCTCTTGGCGAAAGCGCGCGAGGCGCTCGCGGAACTCCGGGTACTTGGCCCCGAGCTGGGCCGCTGCCAGGAGCCCGGCGTTCACGGCGCCCGCGCGGCCGATGGCGAGGGTGGCCACGGGGATGCCGGCGGGCATCTGCACGATGGACAGCAGGGAGTCGAGGCCGTTCAAGGCGCGGCTCTGCACGGGCACCCCGAGCACGGGCACCACCGTCTTCGCAGCGACCATGCCCGGCAAGTGCGCCGCGCCACCGGCGCCGGCGATGATCACCTCGAGCCCTCGCGCCGCGGCGGAGTCCGCGTAGTCGAAGAGCAGGTCGGGCGTTCGATGGGCAGAGACCACCCGCACCTCGTGGGGCACCTCCAGGCGCTCCAAGGTCTCCACGGCATGCCGCATCGTGTCCCAGTCGCTGCGGGACCCCATGATCACGCCCACCAGGGGATTTTTCGTCTCTCGTGCCGCCAAGGGACGGCCAATCTACTCATGGGCCAGGGGCTGCTCAACTGTTTCTTCCGGTTCTTTTCCTCGGCGCGCCGGCGGGAGGAGGAGACCCGCGCGATCGGGATTTAACGAGGGAGGATGCCTGGCCGCTGCCTTTCGAGTATGCCGCACCCACCGGGCACCTCCGTGTGCTCCCCGGCCCGGGCTTGGCCTGGTCGGGTCTCCTGCGAGTGGGCTCGCTTCGAGGGCCATCGCCCCTTCACCCGCCGTCTCTTCATGCGAACTCCCCGAGCTCTCCGGTTCGATCGGCTGCCGGCAGTGGTTTTGCTCGGCGCCCTGCTCGTTTCTTCCTGGGGCTGCGCATCCCAGAAAACCGCCCCGGCGGCGCCTCCCCAGGAGGCGGCCCCACCGGAGCGCGTCCACGCCCGCTCACCCCTCACCGCGGACGAGGCCATCTTGCGGGAGCGGCTGCGCACCCACGTGACCGAGCTGGCGCAGACGATCGGCGAGCGCAATCCGCAGCGACCCTGGGAGCTGGCGGCGGCCGCGGACTACGTCGCCTTGCAGTTCGAGGAGCAAGGGTTCGCCGTCGAGCGCATGGGCTACGAGGTGGACGGCGCCGCCGTGCAGAACCTGGCCGTGACCCTGCCGGGCACGCACCGGGGCGACGAGGTGGTGATCGTCGGCGCCCACTACGACTCCGCTCCCGGGAGCAAGGGAGAGAATGGAAACGCGACGGGGGTCGCCGCCCTCCTGGAGCTCGCGAGGATGTTCCGCGGGGCCACGAACGCCCGCACCTTGCGCCTGGTGGCCTTCGCGGTGTGCTCACCGCCCTACGCGGGGAGCGAGCACATGGGGAGCCTCCGCTACGCGGAGGAGCTCCGGCGGGGCTCCCAGCAGGTCGTCGGGATGATCAGCCTCGACGGGATCGGGGTGTTGACCCCGGACGCGCCGACGGGTCAGGGGGTCGCCCAGGTGCGGCTCGGGGCCACGGGGGGCGAGGGGGCGGACCGTCTCCGTGAAATTTTGGAGCAGGAGCTCGACGCGGACCCCCTCGCGGTGCAGCTGATCGCGGTCGATGCGGCGGCGCCGACGGACCACTGGGCCTTCGCGAAGGTGGGGATCCCCGCCGTCTGGGTCACGGGGCTCGGGGCGGAGCGGGCCATCGACTACGACGCCATGGCGCGCCTGGTGATGCGGGTTCGCTTCGGGCTCGGCGAAATCCTGGGCGAGGTCCCGACAAATGACGGAATGCTGACGCCCGATCTGGGCCTCGGCGACTAGGCTCGTGTCCCCCCTGGCGCCGTCCAGGGAAAGGTGGGCGCGGTCTTCGGTTCGGCCCCTTCTCCAGAGGCATTCATGGTTGCAATTCTCGTCCTGTTCGTTCTGCATTGGCAGCTGTCGGTCTTCTGCCAGACGTTCTTCCTGCACCGTTACGGCGCCCACCGCATGTTCACGATGTCGAAGGGCTGGGAGAGGTTCTTCTACCTCCTCACCTACGTGACGCAGGGGTCGAGCTTCTTGAACCCGCGGGGGTACGCGATCCTGCACCGCATGCACCACGCCTTCAGCGACACGGAGAAGGACCCCCACTCGCCCCGGAACTTCCGGGACGTGTTCTCGATGATGTGGGCGACGAAGAAGCGCTATGACGACTATGCCTACGATCGCGTGAAGCCCGAGGAGCGCTTCGACGGCGGCGTGCCGACCTGGCCGGCGCTCGATCGTCTGGGCCAGAGCTGGTTCATGCGCTTCGTCTGGATCGGCGCGTACACGGCCTTCTACGTCGCCTTCGCGCCCTCCCCCTGGTGGTTCCTGCTGCTGCCGGCGCACTTCGTGATGGGACCGATCCACGGCGCCATCGTGAACTGGTGCGGGCACAAGTACGGCTACAGGAACTTCGACAACGGGGACGACTCCCGCAACACCCTGGTCTTCGACTTCCTCACCATGGGTGAGCTGTTCCAAAACAACCACCACAAGTTCGGCATGGCGCCGAACTTCGCCGCGCGGCGCTTCGAGCTCGACCCGGCGTACATCGCGATCCGCCTGTTTGCCGCACTCGGCATCATCGAGTTGAACACGACGCAGAAGATGCGGTATCCGGCTCCTACCCACGGGGACCCTGGCGAGCGCGCCGCGGCGTGAGTCGAAGATCGCAGCGCACGCAGGCGTCGGGCTCGGGCCCGGCGCCTCGCCGTTGACGGCGTCGAAAAACCTGGTCTGGTCCCCGGGGAGCGGAGCTCTCCGCGGGGAGTCCGCGAAGCGGGCCCGCGACACGGGCGCCCACGAAGCAGTTCCCCGAGGGGACCGGACGAGAGGTTGGACAGAGATGCTCAAGGCCGTGCGTTGGTTGTGTGCCGTTCCTTTGGTCGCGATCGCTTGCGCCGGGGTCCCCGCGCGCTCGGACGTGCCGCCCCCAGAGCAGGGTGAGGCCGCACGCCAGGACGTCGACGGCGAAGCAGCCGACGTCGCTGCCGCGGAGCCTGGATCGTCCGAGGCCACCGAGCCCACGACGTCCACGGATCCGGAGGCCGCCCCCACCGACGGCGCGGAGGAGTCCGAAGAGGCGGAGACCGCCGCGGACGCGTGCCCGAGCGGCATGGTGCTCGTCGAGGGCGACTACTGCACCCTCGGCGGCGGCGCCGTGGATCAGAAGGCGGTGAAGCACGAGTGCGTGCAGGAGTGGTACGCGCCCCAGAACAAGAAGCGCGTCTGCGAGGAGTTCGCTCCCCAGGCCGAGTGCGTCGGCAAGAAGGTGCGCAAGCGCTACTGCATCGACAAGTACGCGTGGCCCAACCAGAAGGGCGCCCGCGCCGAGGTCATGAATCGCTTCCACCAGGCGCAGGTCAAGTGCGCGGCGGAGGGCAAGCGCCTCTGCACGGAGAGCGAGTGGACCATGGCCTGCGAAGGTCCGGAGATGAAGCCGTTCCCCTACGGCTACAAGCGCGACACGACCAAGTGTCACGGGGACGTGGAGTGGGACTCCCCGAACATGAACAAGGTCGCCAAGCGGGATCCCGCGGAGCTCGCGCGCCTCTGGAAGGGCGTGCGGAGCGGCAGCCAGCCGGAGTGCGCCAGCGAGTACGGCGTCTACGATCTCCCGGGCAACACGGATGAAATCGTCGCCAGCGAGACCTTCGAGAGCGGCTGGCGCGGCAAGTACGACAGCGTGCACACGGGCGGGCCCTGGTACCGGGGCGTGCGCAACCAGTGTCGCCCCAAGATCTACACCCACGACGAGGGCTTCTACTACTACTTCCTGAGCTTTCGCTGCTGCGCGGAGCCCGACGGGGAGCCCACCGAGCCCCTGACCCCGAAGCAGCAGAAGGCCGGCTGGGACATGAAGCGGGTGGAGCGCACCGCGGGCGTCACCGTCGAGGAGATGAAGGAGGTCCTGCGCAAGAAGCGCGGCGGGCAGCCCGACTGCGGCTGCCAGGACAAGGACGTCCGCTGCCGGACTCTCTGCGGGACCCTCCTCGGTCCGGACGCCAAGGACTACGAACGCTGAAACTCGCGGTTTCGGCCGCGCGTAGTTGGGAAGGTCCCGGGAGCCTGGTGGCTCTCTCGGGGTGGCTCGGTCGGAGTGCTGGGTCGGAGCGCTGGGTCGGAGCGTTGGGTCGTCCAGCGTGGACGGATCCAAGGGCTTCGACCGCCGTCGCGTTGTGGTGAGGGCGCATTTCCCGCGTCGAACGCCATTGGTGTGCCGCCAACACAAGAACCGCTGGAGGTCGATGAATTTTTCTCAGCGAGATCGAGGCGACGACTCGAGTCGAGCTCAAGTCGTGGAAACGCCCGAAGAAATGGCGACGCCAGGCCGAGCGTCCGTGCGGGCTGACCAGAGTGACGTGTTAGCGCGCTGCCCAGGCGCGGAGTAAGTTGGGGTAGGATGCTGCGCGCTTTACGTTGGGACCCTCCCAGGAGGGACCGGGCCGGAGTCGCGGGCCATCGGGGTCGCGGAGGGCCCTCCACGCCAAGGGGTGGAGGGGCTGCGGCGACGAGACCCGATGGCCATCCGATGACCCAAGACGACGTCGACGCCTACGTGGCGGGGCGGCTGTCGGGGACCGTGTGGGCGTCGTCGACGACCGCGAAGACGCTCTACGGCCGCTGCATGACGGCAGGGAGACGGCTGGGCGAGCTCGGGATCACGCCGAACGCCCTGACCTATGGCTCCTTGGTGCTGGCCCTGCTCGCGGGGGCAGCCGTGGCGACGGGGCACCTGCTCACGGCGGCGACCATCCTGCTGCTCAGCGGTTTGTTCGACGTGCTCGACGGGATGGTGGCGCGGGCCACCGGGCGAGCCACCAAGTTCGGGGCGCTCCTGGACTCGACGGTGGATCGTTTCTCGGACGCGCTGCCCCTGTTGGGGCTCGTCATCTTGCTCTCGTCCCATGGCTGGTGGGTGGGGGTCCCTGCCGCGGCCATGCTGGGAGCGGTGAGCGTGAGCTACGTGCGCGCCCGCGCGGAGAGCCTGGGCGCCAAGCTGCCGCCGCTGTTCATGCGGCGGGCGGAGCGGCTCGTGCTCTTGGTGATCACCCTGCTCCTCGGAGGTCTCGCCTGGAACGCGCCCGCGCGCTTCGGAGGGGAGCTCGGCTGGGCGCAGGTGCTGCTGCTCACGGGCCTCGGGCTGATGGCGGTGTTGAGCTTCGCGGCGGCGGCCGTCGCCCTGCGAGCCGCCCAGCGCGCGCTCGAAGGAGAGGGGTCGCTCGAGGCGGGCGGGGCGCCAAACGCCGAGCGAGAGGACGGGGCGCCCGGGGACGCGGAGCCCGGCGCGAAGACGGATCCGGACAGCTCCGCTCTGCGGGCCATCCGCTTCCGGTGACCTGAGGGCTGCCCCGATGGCTCGGGCACGATCGCTTCGGTGCTGCGACTCAGGGGCGGCTCAACAGGCGCGCCACGACTCCAGCGAGGGCGCCGGCGGCGAGATCGTCCGCCATGATCCCGAGCCCCGCCGGGCGCAGGTGCTGCAGGTCGTCGATGGGACCCGGCTTGGCGATGTCGAAGGCGCGGAACAGCACCCAGGCGAGGGCCTGCGCTCCAGGGCCGCGGCGCGCCACGAGTCCGAGGGCGATGAGCACGCCCGCGACCTCGTCGATCACCACGGAGCTCGGATCCTTCTCTCCCAGGGCGTCGGCCGTCTTTTGAGAGGCCCAGATGCCCGCCACCGACACCCCGAGGGTCGCGGCGGCGTAGGCGATCGGGTGCAGACGCTTGAGGACGAGGAACAGAGGCACGGCGCCGAGGGCGCCCACGGTCCCCGGCGCCCAGGGGGCCTTGCCACAGCCGAACCACGAAGCGAGCACCTTCGCGAGTTTCGCTTCGAGATCCGAATCGAGCTTCATGGTGGCGCACCCTAGAGCAGTCCGCTCAAGCTCAGCAAGGCTCCTCCGCGGGGAAGCGGCGGCTTGGGACCGCCGGGGGGCTCGATAAGACCGGCGCCGGGGTTCTGTCGGGGGGCCGTTCGTGGCAAGGGTCGTTCGTGGCAAGGGGGAGGAGGGGGCGCCGCTCCCTCCCGCAGCCGGTATACGCCCGCAATCGGTACGTCGCGATGTCCGCATCAGCTCCGCAAGCATTCACCCGACACGTCCAGCAGCTCTGGGGCAAGCGGTGGTGGGTGCCGCTCTTGCCCGTCCTGTACGTGCTGGTGATGACGGCGCTGGGCTTCTTTCGTTGGGAGTACGTCGCGATCGCCCTCGTGTGCCCCGCGCTCGCGTACGTGACGCGGCGCAGTCGGGATTTCTTCGTCGACCTCAGCCCCTATCTGCTCTTCGCCATCGGCTACGACGCGGTGAAGTACTTGATCGACGCCACCATCACGCCGAGTCGGGTGCTCGCCTGCGGTCTGCGCGATCTGGAGCTCGCCCTGTTCTCGGTGCGCCCGGGGGTCACGCCCCAGGACTACTTCACCGCGAACCCGAGCGTGGGCCTCGATCTCCTGTTCGCGGTCCCCTACGCGATCTTCTGGATGGTGTCGCTGGGCTACGCGGCTTTCCTGTTCGTCCACGATCGCCCGAGGATGCGCTACTTCCTCTGGTCCTTCGCCATCGCCAACTTCATCGCCTTCGCCATCTGGGTGCTCGTGCCCGCTGCGCCTCCCTGGTACGTCCGCAACCACGGCTGCGCCGTGGATCTGAGCGTCCCTGCCCACGCGGCGGGGTTGTTGCGGGTGGACGCGCTCCTCGGGATTTCCTACTTCGAGGGGTTCTATGCGCGGGCCTCGCAGGTGTTCGGGGCGCTACCGTCGATGCACTGCGCCTTTCCCGCCTTGGGCCTGTTGACGGCGTGGCGCTTCACCGGGTGGAGGACGCGCTGGGTTCACCTCGTCTACGCTACGGTGATGTTCGGGGCCTCCGTGTACCTGGACCACCACTGGATCGTGGACGGGCTGGCGGGCTGGGTCGTGGCCCTGACGTCCGTGTACCTGACTCAGCGTCTGTTCGCCGCCCTCGGCTGGCGTCTCTCGGAGAGGGCGCCGCCGCTGACGGCCGGGGCCGAGTCGAACCTCGCCGCTCCCTGCGACGGCTAACTCAGCTCGAACGCTTCCGCTCGAGGATCTGGCAATCCAGGGGCTCGGCGATGGGCGCGCGCTTGGGCTGCCCCTCGTCGCCGTTGCCTTGGGGCGCCCAGGCCTGACCCGGTGCCCAGCGCACCAGGGGGGCCTCCCACTCGGCGAGGAACTTCACCCGGCATTCCACCACGAAGCGCGCGAGCTTCTTCTCCGTCACCGCGTGGGGTGGCTCGTTGTGGAGGCGGGTGGCGACCTCGGGCTGAGCCCAGAGCCCCGCCAGCAAGATCAGGCTGCCGTCCGTGGTGCGGTAGGGCTGGATGATCTGCTTCTTGTTGTCGTCGTGCGGCGCCTCTGCGGCGGTAGGCCAGGGCTTCTTCTGTCCGTCGAAGGCGCAGTGGTAGTTACCGACGGACTCCCCGTGGGCGCAGGCGAGCTTGTTGTAGTCCGCCGTGATGACGGTGAGGTGGACCGTGCCTTCGGCGCCCACCTTCCAGTCCTTGGAGTGTGTCGGCGTGGGCGCCTTCTTGGCCAGCATCATTCCCAGGGGTGACAGGGGGATGAAGACCATCGCCGCGAACAGCATCGCGACCACGACGAGCCGCCCGCTCAACACCTGATCCCATGGATTGACGGGCGGGCGCTTGTTCCCCGCGCGCTTGGCGACGCGCTTCTTCGTGCGCGGCTTGCTGTCCCCGCTGGACTCGCGCTTCGGCGCTTCGGAGGCGGAGGTGGGGGATCCCTGGAGATCGGAGGCCATGGGGCCCTCTTTACCCCAAGGCGACGCGGGCGGGCGCGACAAAATGAGGGTCCCGGCGGGGTCCCGGCGGATCTGGGTCACTTGCAGTCGGGGAAAGCGGTCTCCAGCAGGGCTCGCCCGAGGCGTTCCTGGCCCTGGGCGTTCAGGTGGAGCCCATCGGGGCGCGCGTAATCGGGGCAGAGGCGCTCCGGGTCGCCGCAGGACAGGAGCGGGTAGGAGTCGACCACCCGATCCACGCGCCCCGTGGCCCCCTGCTCGGCGATCCAGGCGTTGAGCTGGCGAGTGGTCTCCGCGCGCCGCGGGATGAAGTAGCGGGTGAAGCCGCCCCAGGGGCTCACGGTGACGGCGACCACGCGCATTCCGCTGGCGTGAGCGCGCTCGTAGATCGCCGTGAGGTCTTCCTGGATGCGATCGTTGGTGCGCCCGGCCGTCTCGTCGCTGTAGAGGTCGTTGACGCCTCCATATACGACGAGGTGTGTGTACCCACGCTCGGTGACGCGGGGCAGGATGTCCCGCTCGAAGCGGCGGCGCATCTGGTTCACCATGTCGCCGCCCTTGCCGTAGTTGTCGATGACGGTCTCCGGGCACGCCTCTGCCACGACACGCAAATAACCCCCGCCCCCGGAGCGCGCGTCCGTGAGCGAGTCACCGAGGGCGGCGATCCGATAGGCTCGTCGGGCGCTCGGGGACACGGAGGGGGCCGGCTCCTGTGGCGTCGCGGGGGCCGTCTCCGAGGGATTCGGCTCCCCCTCGGCTTCGAAGGGCGCCAGGGGCTCGGTGCCCAGCGTCGGGGCCGTGGGGGCCTCGTCGGGGGGAGCGCCCGGAGGTCGGGGCGCGCCTTGGCTCGCCGTGCCGGAGCTCTCCGGGGGAGGCCGCCGGTCGCAGGACGCTCCCGCGCCGAGGGCGAGCAGGAGGGCCGAGGCCAGCGCGCAGGCCAGGTGCGGGGGCGGGAATGGTCTCTTGGGGGGCATGTCTCCCATCACTCTTCGAGCTCCACGAACACCCGGTCCAGCAAACTCCCTGCGGCGGCTCCTTCGTGTCTCACATCCGCTCGAGGACCTCGATCCCGAGCAAATCGAGGCCGCGCCGCATCTGTCGCGCCGTCAGGGCCGCGAGCGCGAGCCGGCTGGCGCGCACGTCGCCCTCCGCCTTGAGGACGGGGAGCGCCTCGTAAAAGCTCATGAAGCTCTTGGCCAGGTCATAGAGGTGATCGGTCAAGAGGTGGGGGAGGTAGCTCTCGGCGGCCTGGTGCACGACCTCACCGAAGCGCGCCAGCACCCGACCGAGGCGCTCCTCGGGGGGCTCGCGCAAGACGATCGGTCCTACCGCCGCGTCGAGGTCTTCGCCGCCCTTCGCGAAGATGCTGGCCACGCGAGCGTAGGCGTACTGGAGATAGGGGCCCGCGTTGCCGTTGAAGCTCACCAGCTTGTCCCAGTCGAACTGATAGTCGCTGGAGCGGTTCTGGCGGAGATCGGCGTACTTCACCGCGCCGATCCCCACGGCTCGCGCCACGGTGGGGACGTCCTGCTCGTCGATATGTAGCTTCTTCTCCGCGATGCCCTCGCGGATGCGCGCCTCGGCGCGCCGCTCTGCCTCGTCGAGCAGGGACGCCAGGGTGACGGCCTTGCCGTCGCGGGTCTTCAGGGGCTTTCCGGCTTCGTCCAGCACCGTGCCGAAGGAGATGTGCTCGAGCTGCATCTCCACGCCGAGGAGCTGGGCGACGGCGAAGAGCTGCTGGAAGTGCAGGCCCTGCCGTGCATCGACGACGTACAGGGAGCGGTCCGCGTGCCACCGATCTTTGCGGTAGAGCACGGCCGCGATGTCCGTCGTCGAGTAGAGGAACGCCCCGTCCCGCTTGCGCACGAGGAAGGGCTCCTTTTGCTTGGCGAGCTTCGCCGGAGCGCCCTCGAGCTCCTGCCAGAACACGCCGACGGCGCCCTGATCTTCCCGCGCCAGACCCGCCGCGAGCAGGCGCTCCACCACGCCGGGGAGCATGTCGTTGTAGGCGCTCTCTCCCAGCCACTCGTCGAAGTGGATCCCCATGCGCTCGTAGGTCCGCTCGAGCTCGCGGCGCGTCGTGTCCACGAACTTCTTCCAGAGCGCCATGTTCTCCGCGTCGCCGGACTGCAGCTTCGCCAGCTCGGTGCGTGCCCGCTCGGCGAAGTCCTCGTCGTCCTTGGCGCGGGCGGACGCGAGCTTGTAGACGCGCTCGAGTTCCTCGATGGGCTGCTCGTCCAGGGCGTCGAGGGAGCCGAACTCCCGCATTCCCACCAGCAACAGGCCGTACTGGGTGCCCCAGTCGCCGAGGTGGTTGTCTCCGATGACCTCGTGACCGATGGCGCGTAGCAGGCGGCAGAGGGCGTCACCGATGATGGTCGAGCGCAGATGGCCGACGTGCATCTGCTTGGCGATGTTCGGGCTCGAGAAGTCCACGACGATCTTCTCGGGGGTGTCGACGAGCGGGATCCCGCAGCGCTCGGCGTCCCGGGCGGCCTCCGTGAGGCGCTCACCGAGCCAGGTGTCGTCCAGGTGCAGGTTGACGAAGCCGGGCCCCGCCACCTCCGCCCGGGCGATGGCCGGGTGCTCCGCCAGCTTGGCGGCCAAGGGCTCGGCGATCTCCCGAGGCTTCTTCCCGAGCGCCTTGGCGAGGGCCATGGCGGCGTTCAGCTGGTAGTCGCCGTGGCGCGGATCCGTGGTCGGGCGCAGCAGGGGCGACGACGTCTGCCCCGTGGTCTCTCGAATGGCCGCGCTGGCCAACTGGTCCAGGTATCGCTCGATCCGCATGGCTCGCCCCCTATAGCGAATTTCTGGATGAAATCCGGGGTCGATCTGCATGGGCTGCGCCGGTCCCTCGATCGCAGCTCGCTTTCCCCGAGCCACCCGCCGGGTTCCCTCGAGCGGCTCCGGCTCGCGCGTCCGTGCGGAGCGCCTTGCCCGCCTGAAAGCGCCCTCTGAACCAGAGTCGGCGTCATCCTGTGGGAACGGCCGAGTCGATGAAGGGGAGCGCTGCGACGACGGCGATCGCGTGGGAGGGGACGGCTGCTCCCCGGACTGAGCCGCCCAAAGAACCGGTGCTGGATGCGGTTTGGCAGGCTTCTGCTCGCGGCGCTGGCCGTCGGCTGCGCTGGCGGTTCGCTGCAGCGACGGGGAACACTTCGGGGCGCCCGTTTCGTGCGCCTCGAGCCGAGGAGCGGGCATCCGGCTCGCTTCGGCGCCCGTCGCTGACTACCCTCGCGGGCGGTGGGTGCGCGACAGGTTTATCAGGCGACGAAGAAGATCCCCGATCTGCCCTGGAACACGTACGTGTGCAGGCCGGTGGCGGCTTGGGTGGTCAGCTCGGTGCAGCACACGCGCGTCACGCCAAACCAGATCACCTTGGCGAGCTTCTTGGTGGCGTGCCTGGCGGGGTTGCTGCTGGTGGTGTTGCCCGGGTGGTGGGGGCTCGGAGTGGCGGTGCTCGTGTTCGAGCTCTCGTACGTGCTCGACTGCGCCGACGGCATGCTGGCGCGCTGGCGGGGGATCGCGTCGCCGGAGGGGCACCTGCTCGATTTTTTGATGGATGAGATCAAGGCGTTCGTGATCCTGGGGGCGAGCGCCGTGCGGCTCCATTTCGAACGGGGGGAGGTGGTGTTCCTCCTGGCGGGCGTGCTGGGGTTGGTCTTTCTCGCCTCGGGGGTGGCCATGACCACCTTCGAGCGTCGCCCGGAGATCCGAGCCGTCCTCGCCGCGCGGGACCCGCTGGGGCGGGGGCCCAGCCAGTCGGAGCCGAGCCCGCTGCCGACCACGGACGCGGCGGACGACGCCGCCAGCGCCGCCGGCGGGGGCTCTCTCCTGGAGCGGGTCCTGCTCGGCGGGGCCAAGCTGCTCGTCCACTACCCGTCGTACATCTGGCTCGCGGCCGCGGTGGGGCGCCTGGACCTGTTCTTCTGGCCCTACGTCGCGGTGCACGGCGCCTACGCGGCGCGCTCGTTCGTTTGGGTCGCGCTGCGGTTCGGTCGCTGAGGGACCATTCGGGCCTCGGGCCCTTCTCGCTTGCCACCCTGCGCGCTTCGGGGGAAGAACCCGGCGGTCCCATGCAGGTCTTCCGCGGTTCCCCAGCCATCTCGCCCTTTCGGAAACAGAAGCTGTTCGCAGCCGTGCAGGAGGTGGCTCCGGAAGTGGAGGGCCTGGAGGCAGAGTTCCTCCATTTCGCGGACGTGGAGGGGGCGCTCGACGACGCGCAGCGCGAGGTCCTCGAGGAACTGCTCCGCTACGGGGCGCCGCAGGCCGCCGAGGCCCCGACGGGTCAGCTCGTCCTGGTGACCCCCCGCTTCGGGACGATCTCGCCGTGGAGCTCCAAGGCGACGGACATCGCCCGGGGGTGTGGCCTCTCGAGCGTGCGGCGGATCGAGCGGGGCGTCGCCTACTACCTCCAGGGGAACGGCCTGGTGCCGGAGGTGCTCGCGCGGGCCGCCGCGGCTCTGCACGACCGGATGACGGAGTCCGTCAGCTTCGAGGTAGAGGACGCGAGCGCGCTGTTCCGGGCTGGCGAGCCGCAGCCCTTCACGACCGTGGCGGTCCTGGAGCGGGGCGCGGACGCCCTGCGCGAGGCCAACGGGGACCTCGGGCTCGCCCTGGCCGAGGACGAGATCGAGTACCTCGTGGACGCGTTCCGCGCGCTGGGGCGCGATCCCACGGACGTGGAGCTCATGATGTTCGCCCAGGCGAACTCGGAGCACTGTCGTCACAAGATCTTCCGCGCCGACTGGATCATCGACGGCGAGCGGCAGCCCCACTCCCTGTTCGGGATGATCAAGAACACCTACGAGCGCTGCTCGGAGGGGGTGCTCTCGGCCTACAGCGACAACGCCGCGGTCATGGAGGGGTTCGAGGCGGAGCGCTTCTTTGCGCGCCCCGCGGCTGGCGGGGCGGGAGCGCCCTACGAGGTCCTCCGCGAGCCCGCCCACATCCTGATGAAGGTGGAGACCCACAATCATCCGACGGCCATCTCGCCCTACCCGGGCGCCTCGACCGGGTCCGGCGGAGAGATCCGCGACGAAGGGGCGACGGGGCGCGGCTCCAAGCCCAAGGCGGGGCTCACGGGGTTCTCCGTCTCGAACTTGCGCATCCCTGGCTTCGAGCAGCCCTGGGAGCAGGACCACGGCAAGCCCGACCGCATCGTCTCGGCCCTCGACATCATGATCGACGGCCCGCTCGGCGGCGCCGCCTTCAACAACGAGTTCGGGCGGCCCAACGTGTGCGGCTACTTCCGCACCTACGAGCAGAGTGTCCCGACGGAGACCGGTGGGGTGGTGCGTGGATACCACAAGCCCATCATGCTCGCCGGGGGCCTGGGCAACGTGCGCCCCGAGCTCACCCACAAGGGCACGATCGCGCCGGGCGCCAAGTTGATCGTCCTCGGTGGCCCTGCGCTGTTGATCGGCTTGGGGGGAGGCGCGGCGAGCTCGATGGCCTCCGGGGCGAGCGCGGCAGATCTCGATTTCGCCTCCGTGCAGCGGGACAACCCGGAGATGGAGCGGCGCTGCCAGGAGGTGATCGACCGCTGCAACGCGCTCGGTGCCGAGTCGCCCATCGTGAGCATCCACGACGTGGGGGCGGGGGGGCTCTCGAACGCGCTGCCGGAGCTGGTGCACGACTCGAGCCGTGGGGCCCGCCTGGAGCTGCGGGAGGTGCCCAACGCCGAGCCGGGGATGTCGCCCCTCGAGATCTGGTGCAACGAAGCGCAGGAGCGCTACGTGCTCGCGATCGATCCGGAGCGACTCGAGCTGTTCGAGCGCATCTGTGAGCGAGAGCGCTGCCCCTACGCGGTGGTGGGGGAGGCGACCGCGGAGGAGCACCTGCGCGTGGACGACGCCCACTTTGGTAACGCGCCCATCGACTTGCCGCTGAACGTCCTGTTCGGCAAGCCGCCGAAGATGACCCGGGACGTGCGGCGCGAGCCGGCGCCGCGGACCGACCTCCGCTTCGAGGAGGGCTCGATCCGGGAGCTGGCTTATCGCGTGCTGCGCCTGCCCGCGGTCGCGGACAAGAGCTTCCTCATCACGATCGGCGATCGCACGGTGACGGGGCTCATCGCGCGGGATCAGATGGTGGGCCCCTGGCAGGTCCCCGTCGCGGACGCGGCGGTGACCCTCGCCGACTACACCGGGTATACGGGGGAGGCCTTCGCCATCGGAGAGCGCACGCCCATCGCCATCGTGGACTCCGCCGCCGCGGCGCGCATGGCGGTCGGCGAGGCGCTGACGAACCTCGCGTCCGCTCCGGTGGAGAGCCTGACCCGCGTGAAGCTGTCGGCGAACTGGATGGCCGCGGCGGGCGCCCCCGGGGAAGACGCTCGCCTGTACGACGCCGTGAAGGCGGTGGGCCTCGAGCTCTGCCCGGAGCTCGGTCTCACGATCCCCGTGGGCAAGGACTCGATGTCCATGCAGACGGTCTGGGACGAGGGGCAGAAGCGCGTCGTCGCGCCGGTGTCGCTCATCGTGTCGGCGTTCGCGCGGGTCCCGGACGTGCGCGGCGCGCTGACGCCGCAGCTGCGCACGGACGCTGGGGAGTCCGCGCTCGTCCTGATCGATTTGGGGCGGGGCAAGAACCGCCTCGGGGCCTCCGCCTTGGCGCAGGTCACCGGGCAGCTGGGCTCCACGCCGCCGGACGTCGACGATCCCGGCGAGCTGCGGGCGCTGTTCGAGGCCGTTCAGGAGCTCAACCGTCGAGGCGCGATCCTCGCCTATCACGATCGCTCCGACGGCGGTCTGTTCGCGACGATCTGCGAGATGGCCTTCGCGGGGGGCACGGGCGTCCGCGTCGAGCTCGACGGGCTCGTCGGGGGAGGCGCGGGGCAGCCCGGCGAGCGGGATCTGCTGGGGGCGTTGTTCGCCGAGGAGCTCGGCGCGGTCCTGCAGGTGCGTCGATCCGAACTCCAGGAGGTGCTCGACGTGCTCGCCGCGCGGGGCCTGGTGACGGGTGAGACCGTGCACGTGGTGGGGGCTCTCGCCTCGGAGCAGCGCGTCGTCTTCGTCCACGGCGGGGTGACCGTGCTGGACGAGGCGCGGGTCGACCTCCGTCGGGCCTGGTCGGAGACCAGCCACCGAATGCAGGCGCTGCGGGACAATCCCACCTGTGCCGCCCAGGAGTTCGAGAGGCTCGGGGACCTCGAGGATCCCGGTTTGTCGCCGCGGCTCACCTTCGACCCCGCCGAGGACGTGGCGCGCCCGCTGATCGAGGCAGCCGCCGAGCGCCCGAAGGTGGCCATCCTGCGGGAGCAGGGCGTCAATGGTCAGGTGGAGATGGCCGCTGCTTTCCACCGCGCCGGCTTCGAGGCCATCGACGTGCACATGAGCGACGTGCTCGGCGAGCGGGTGCGCCTCGACGCGTTTCGGGGGCTCGTCGCCTGCGGGGGCTTCTCCTACGGCGACGTGCTCGGGGCGGGCCTGGGCTGGGCGAAGTCGGTGCTGTTCACCGCGCGGGCGCGGGAGGCCTTGAGCCGCTTCTTCGCGCGACCGGACGCCTTCAGCCTCGGGGTGTGCAACGGCTGCCAGGCGCTGGCCGGGCTGAAGGGGTTGATCCCGGGCGCCGAGGCGTGGCCGCGCTTCGTGCGGAACGAGTCGGAGCAGTTCGAGGCCCGGCTCAGCCTCGTCGAGGTGCAGGACTCGCCGTCCGTCTTCTTCGCGGGCATGGCGGGCTCGCGCTTGCCCATCGCCGTCGCCCACGGGGAAGGACGCGCGGATTTCACGGGTGTGTCGTCCGACGCTGCCCAGGTGGCCCTGCGCTTCGTCGACAACGCCGGCCGCCCCACGGAGCACTACCCGGAGAACCCGAACGGCTCTCCGGGGGGCATCACGGGGCTCACGACCCGGGATGGTCGCGCCACCATCTTGATGCCGCACCCGGAGCGCGTGTTCCGCTCGGTCCAGCTCTCCTGGCGGCCCGAGGAGTGGCCCGAGGACTCTCCCTGGCTGCGCATGTTTCGGAACGCGCGCCGCTGGGTGGGCTGACACCGGGGCGGGGGGCGACCCGAGGGTGAACCGGGTCCCCCGAACGCTCCGGGGGGTCACGCCCGAAGGGCGGCAGGCGTCACCTGCGCATGCGCCCAGCGCTCGTTCCAGGCGCCGACCATTGGTAGGTTGCGGCCATGGATGGACACTCGAGCACTCAAGAGCGCGCCCTGGGCATCCGCGCCGACGGGAGCCACGCCGACTCGGACCGGAGCTCCGCGGCCCGCTTGCTGATCTTGAAGCTCGCGACCCAAGGCTTCGCCGTGCCCCCCGACCAAGGGGACCCGGAGTTCCTCGAGCTCGCCGAGGGCCTCTTCCGCCATTACCTCGAGCAACGTCGCCTCCTCGCCGATCACCTGAACCCGGCCGACGCCCGCATTCAGGCCTTTCTCGATCGGACCTTTGCGGAGCAGGGGCTGCCCCCGGTGCGCGTGCCGCGGCAGACCCTCGTCCTCGATCGGTACGGCCTGGCGCGGGAGCTGTCACTCCCGCAGACGAAGGACGTGTACGAGAACGCTTGCGTGTCGAGCTATCGCCTCGGCAACGGTGTCCTTCACAATCCCATCAACGATCGCCGGACGACCCAGGGCGTCTTCCACGTGGCGGACTACGGGCTCCCGGTGCCAGCGGACAAGGTCGCGGTGCCCCTGCGGACCTACGCGGCGCTTCTGCGGGCGGCGTTCGAACCCCCGGCGGAGTTGGCGCGCCTGCCCTTCTCGGAAGGCTGGGAGGAGCCGGTGGAGACCATGGTGTCCCTGCTGTTGCGGCCGCTCGTGTGCCCGGCCGTGCCCGGCGCGATGCCCGAGAAGCGCATGGAGATCCGCTTCTTCGCGCCCGGCGGCCTCGTGTCGAACCTCGATTTCGTCGAGAGCATCTTCGGGAACGCAGGGGATCCGGAGCTCCCGGAGAACGACGCGGCGCTCGACGTCGAGGGGTGGACCGGGCACTCCGGGTGCGTCGTACTCGCGCCGCACCTGGTCCAGCTCAAGAAGAAGGACCTGGGCCTGCCGCACGTGAGCGAGGCGACGGAGCGCCAGCGGGCGCAGGGCATGTGCTGGACGGAGGAGGACGAGCTCTACAACGGAGGACGCCCCTTCAAGATCACCCTCCGCGACATGCAGGGCGTGATGGTCACCGTGCTCGCCGACAACTACTTCGGCTACTGCAAGAAGGAGGTGAAGACTCAGATCGGTCTGAGCGCGAACCTGTTCGGGCTCGCCGAGGAGGAGCACGCGGGTGGTGCGCTCGCCTTCCCGACGTTCAATCTCGGCACGCGTTTTCTGCCCGACGCTCGCATCATCGGGACCGATCACAAGTTCGCCGACGCCGTGGCGCTGCTCGGCGACTCCGTGATCGTGCACCCCGAGGGCTACGCCACCGACAAGACCTACCCGGACGTGCACATCTTGCCCGAGGACATGGCGATCGATCTGGCGACCCAGCAGGCGCGCTGGACGAGCGGTGGGCAGACGAGGACCCTGCGCGTGCTGCCCGGGCACACTTACTTGCACCCGAGCGGCTACAAGGTCCGCCTGGCGAAACACCCGGTGGCCTCCAGCTGGCGGCTGCTGGGCACGGTGCCCGAGGGGACGTTCTGTCACAAACCCTGCACCGTCTCGGGAGGGGGCAAGAGTGAGATCTCCAAGAGCCTCACGGACGCGGTGCTGTACGGGCCGATCCATGTGGGGGACTACGAGAAGGACCTGGCGCGAGTGCAGGAGCTCCTCGATCGGGACTACGGCGACTGTCTGCGCCCGGAGCTCCGCGCCCAGCAGACCGGGGAGCCCGGTAAGGATCCCTCGCGCCCGATCCTGTCCAAGGCCCGTTCGCTCGGGTCCGTCATCAAGCTGCTGACACCCAACCCGCACCTGTACACCGACGAGTACAACCGCTGGCTCGAGGGAATCCCGAACCACGTGCGGGCGATCGTCTTCGCCATCAAGCGGTTTTACCGCGACGAGTGGGGGAGCGACTGGAAGGAGCATTTCACCGTCGACATGGTGAACGGTGCCGCAGGTCACGAGTTGCGCGTGGACGGGCGCAAGCTGGTGGGCTCGTACCTGCGCATCGGCTTCTGGGACCACGGAGGCTGGCGCACCTACAAGCTGCGGCAGGACTTCATCGCCGCCGACAAGGTGCAGATGGAGGACGACATCACCGCCAGCGTCGTGGTGCCCGCGAGCCAGCTGCCCGGCCTCCCGAGCGAGTATTCGGGTCACCCCTCCCTGAAGCTCGCGGAGAACTGCGAGTACCGCCTCTTCCAGCGGCCCGACGACGCCATCCATCCTGGATTCGACCGCCAGACGGAGAAGGACATGGCCGAGCCCGGCCTGTTCGCGTCCAACTTCGCGCCGCTCTCGCCAGCGGAGATGCGAGACATCGCCGAGCGCGTCGACGTGCACGGGCGCTTCTCTCCGCCGATGCAGGACCACGTCACGCGGGCGGCCGCGCGCAGCGACGGCTACGACGTGTGCTCGGCGAAGCCGCGCATCGTCGGCGGAAAGCCCACCAAGAACCCTCGTTACCTGCAGGTGCGCCTCGATCTGGCCCGCCCGCGGGATCGCTACGTCGCCGAGCTCGGGGCGCGGCTCTATCGCCGAATCCCCCAGGGACAATCGGTGGTGTTCCCGGTGATCAGCGTCCTGAGCGGGCGTCGCAACAACCCTCCAGACGAGATCGGCGGCACGAAGATCCGGCCCCTGTGCGTGTACAACCCGATCCACTACCAGGAGCTCCCGGAGCTGTTCATGGATTACATCTGCTCGGTGACGGGGAAGTCGCCGAGCACGACCGGGGCCGGCTCCGAGGGCGCCCTCACCAAGGGCCCCTTCAACGCCATCGCCGCCACGGCGGATCTCAACAACGCTCTGGTCTCGATGGTCCTCACGGGGTACGCGGGCTTCAGCTCGGCGGCTGGCTGGGTCGGGCCCAAGTGCCGCGTCGATCACGACGTGAGCTTGCTCGTGCCCGAGATCTGGTGCCGCCTGTTCCCCGAGGAGCGCGACCCCCAGCGCATGATCGCCGAGGGGCACCTGGAGAAGGTGGAGGATTTCGAGTTCGGAGGCCGCAAGGTGCAGGCGAGCCGGCTGGGCTACCGCATCACGGAGCGCTTCGTGCACACCTATTTCGGGCGTGTGTTCGACAACCCGGCGGCCGTCTTCACCCCGGACATGCTGCGGCCCGAGACGCAGGACCTCGAGGTCTTCGTCGATGGCGTCGACAACATCGTCCAGGCCCAGGAGCGGGTCGCGCGCCAGTACTTCGAGGACGGGAGCGTTCACGACGCTTGTCCGCCGCTGCGCGCGTTGCTCCACATCATGGCCTACGGCCACTGGGAGGGGAAGGACGTGACGCACCCGGAGGTCCGCGCGATGTTCACCCGGGACGCGGTGCTCTCCAGCGACTGGTACCGGGAGCGTTTGCGGACCAAGCAAGCGCGCGACGTGGCCCTGTGGCGCAGGCACATCGAAGCACTGGAGCTGTTCCGGGCGCGCCCGGGCTACGCCAGCGAGGTGCGGCGCCTGGGCATCGAGGACCGGCTGATGGCGGCGCGCCGAGAGCTCGATCGGGTGAGCTCGGCGGCATATCTCGATTCACTCATGGGTACCCTGGGGGCCGACCCGATCCATCGGGAGCGGGCTCAGCGCGCGGGCTGAGGGATCTTCCCGAGGGCGAACAAGGCCACCTCCCGGCGCGGCTGGGTGCGATCGTTACTCAGGATCAGAAGACGCCCGGTCGCTCCGCGCACGTCCGCGTCGATGTGATCCAGGGCAGCCCGCACCCGCGCGCGCACGTGGCCCCCATCGACCTGCTCCCAGCTGACGACGAAGGGCCCCTCGAGCACCCGCATCTGGGTGATCCGGAAGCCGGGTTGCGTGCTGCGGACGTCGAGGAGCGCCCCGTCGGCCTGGGGAGCGCGGAGGTTCACGTACAGGGGCTCGGGCGCGACGTTCAGCGTCCCGGAGACGTGAAAGGCGTAGGGGAGGGCGAGCTCACTCGGATCACCGTCGAGCCCCGTCTCCACGAGGAGGGTCCCGGCGTGCTTGCCGACGTGCCGGGCCTCGAGCTGGATCCGGAGCCCCGCGCCTTGCTCGCCCTCGGCGGGGAGCACGTCGACGAGGAGCCCTTCGGCGCTCCAGCGGCGCCGATCTCCTTCGCGGAGCCGGAGGCGCAGGGCGCCGCTCCGCGGGCCTTCGGTGCGGACCTCTTCGACCTTTCGAGCGCCAAAGGGGAGGCTCACCTCGAGGAGCTCCCGGTCGAAGACCACCGCGGGCACGACCTGGCCGGTCGCCGCCACCCACAGGTCCTCCTGGGCCGGGGCGCTCGTGCGCAGGCGCACCCGATCGACGAAGATGCCATGGAGGCGCGGTCGGCAACGCAGCTCGAGGGCGAGGGTCTCGCCCGCGGGGAGGCTCACGGGGAGGGAAGCGGTGGGGGGCGCCGCGCTGGGGGGTGCCACGGTGCGGGGTGCCACGGTGCAGCTGTGCCCCGCCTCGACGTCGAGGAGCGACACGGGGTCCACGCCTCGGTTGGAGAGCGCGAGGGGCCGGCGCACCTCGTCGTACTGGACCGGGGAGCCAAGGGAGAGGCTGGCGGGGGCGACGCTGAGCCGGGCGGTGTCGAGCGGGGCGGTATCGAGCGGGGCGGTATCGAGCGGGGCAGTATCGAGCCGGGTGGTGTCGAGCCGGGCGGCGACGTCTTCGACGGCCGCGGCGTGTGGCGTGCCATCGGCGAGCGGAGCCTCGGAGTTGGACGCCGGCGCTCGATCCGCGTCGCAGTCCGAGAGCCAGAGCAGGGCCGCCACCAACCAGGCGGCGCGCGCCACTGCTCGGGTCCGGCCCGCGCGAGCTCCCGCCGAGGGGAGGGCGAGCGGGGATCGCGCGCTCGTCACGGGCAGAATTTCGGCGTGTCCAGCTGACCGCGCAGCGCGGAGAGGGTGCTCCCCCAGTTGGAGTTCGGGTTATACTGACTGATCGACACGACGCCGTCCTTCATGCGGGCGTTGATGTACGCGGGGTTGTCCCAGTTGGCGTCGTGCCCCGCAGAGACCCCGTTGGCGCCGTAGCCGGTGTCCGCGAGGATGGGCTTCCCCGTGGCCTGGCTGACTCCGGCCCAGGTCATGTTGTTCTCCTGCCGGATGCGGCTGTTGGCGGCCTCCGTGCTGCCGCCGGAGGTGTTGATGAACGTGAACTGGCTCATGTCGAAGTGGCCGTACCACTGCGCCCCGTGATCCATGCCGTTGTTCGGCGCCACCCAGGGGGAGATGTCCATCGAGAACGCCGCGTTGGGCAGGTGCTCCCGGATGGCGTCCACGAACTGTTTCATGAAGCTCGCGGCCTCGGCGGTGCTCAGGGGGGCCGTCTGGTCGTTGTACGTGTACTGGTACCAGTCCGGCTCCATCGCGAAGATGATGGGTCGGCTCGTGCCGTAGCAGTCCCGGTAGCCCTCGGCGTAGCTCCGGTAGATGTTCACGATCGTGTTCAGGTTCTGCCGGATGTCCGCGGCGCCGAAGTTGCAGAGATCGTTGGCACGCCCGTTGACCTCTCCGCACGTGTGCACGTTGCAGTCGCAGCGTCCGAACTGGAGCTTCGAATAGAACGCGGCCACGTAGGCGACGACCACCGGGACCTTGCCCTCCAGCGGGCCACCGGGCGCGGTGTCGTCGCACACGTACTGCTGATCGAAGGTGGTGGAGAAGCCCATCCAGCCCGGCGTGAAGAAGTCGATCTGGTCGCGGATGCTCGGGTTGTCGCGGGCATAGGAGTCGATCGTGCCGAAGTGGAAGCGGCACTCGTCGAAGATCCCCGTAGTGGCGCCTTCCTCGCACGAGGCTCCGGTCCAGCTCGTACCGTCCGGGCAGGCGCAGGAGGTGCCGTCCCAGGTGCGCCCCGCATCGCACTCGCAGGCGCCCGTCACGCAGACGCGGCCCCCCGTGCAGACGTTGCCGCAGGCGCCGCAGTTGTTCGGATCGTTCCCCTGGGTCGCCACGCAGCTCTGTCCGCACGCCTCCTCACCGGGAGCGCAGCTGGAGACGCAGCTCCCCTGGGAGCAGAACAGGCCCTCGCCGCAGGCGTTGCCGCAGGCGTCCCCGGAGCCACCCGTGCCCCCGGTGCCGTCCGGGGTGGACGGCAGCTGTCCGCTTCCCCCCGTCTCCTGGGAGGGGCCGGGGCCTCCCGAGGGGCCCCCCGTCTCTGGCTCCCCTTGGCAGGCGGGCAGGAGCAACAGCAAGGCGCCCCAGAGCGAGCTCGAGCGACGCAACCAACGATTTCGATTCTCGTAAGCGTTCACGGTCTTGAAGGAGCGGCCTGGTGGCAGCGCTCCCAGGAATGTCACGCGACGCTCCCAGATCGGTTCACGTTTCTGCTCCGCGGCGCCGAGATGCCGCTGCCCTTCGAAACATCCGGTGGGAGCGCACGTTCTGACCGCACGTGGCCGCACGTCGTCGCCGAGTTCGCGGGGCCGAATGGCCGGACGAGCCCGGCGGCGAGGAGCTCTCGCGTCGGCGGCTCAGCGGGAGCGCTTGTCGAGGGCGCGCTCGTACTCGGCGCGAAAGGAGCGAAGCGAACTCGCCAGGACGGTGGCGGCGCCATCCACCAACCCGCAGCGTCCGCTCCCCGGCAACAGGCGCGCGAAGCTGTCGAGGGCCTCGAGATCCTCCGGACGGCCCTCGTTGCTCTCGATGCGTCGCAGGATGCGGGCCACCTGGTAGGTGCCCACCTTGCAGGGCGGACATTGGCCGCAGGAGCTCTCGGCGAAGAAGGAGACGTAGTCGGCGGTCTTGCGCACGATGCTCGTGCCCTCGCTGACGACGATCATCGCGCCCGTGCCGAGACGGAAGCCGCGAGCGCGGAGGCTGTCGAAGTCGAGGGGGACGTCGAGATCCCCGGCCGTGAGCAGAGTGTTGGAGGGGCCGCCGGTGAACACCGCCTTGAGCTTCCTGCCCGCGAGCATCCCTCCGCCATGATCGAAGACGAGCTCGCGCAGGGGCGTGCCGAGGGGCAGCTCGTGCAGACCTGGACGGACCACGTCGCCGGACAAGGAGTAGAGCTTCGTCCCCGGAGCGGTGCGCCCGAGCCCGCGGAACCAGGCGGCTCCACGCCAGAGCACGTGGCAGGCGAGCGCCAAGGTCTCGACGTTGTTCACGAGGGTCGGCTCGCCGCACATCCCCGTCTCCGCGGGCCAGGGCGGTTTGGGGCGCGGGAAGGGGAAGCCGCCTGCGACGCTGGCGATCGCGCCGGTCTCTTCTCCGCCCACGTACTGGCCCGAGCTCGCTCGGACCGAGAGCGTCACCTCTCGGCCGACGGCGTCGCACACCTGTCGAAGCAGGGGGCCGTGGGCCCACTGGAGCGCGGCCCGCTCGAGGATCTCCAGAGCGTCCGGGATCCGAGGGTTGACGTAGAGCACCACCTGGCAGCTGCCAGTGGCCACGGCGGCGATCAGAGCGCCCTCGATGACCTGGTGGGGTGTGCGAGCGAGGAGATAGCGATCCTTGAACGTGCCGGGCTCGTCCTCGTTGCCGTTGCAGAGCACCCACTTGCGCCCCGCTGGCGCGCGCGCGACCGCCGCCCATTTCTGGTGGGTCGCGAAGCCTGCGCCTCCCATGCCGCGCAGCTCGGCGGCCTTCAGCTCCTCGAGGATCGTCGTGGGTTGCGCGAGCGCGCGGCGCAGGCCCGTCCCTCCTCCCACGGCGAACCAGTCGTCGAGTTCGGTGACCTGGAGGCGTTCGTCCGTGAGGACCTTCATGGGTGTCTCCTCTGGCGATCCAGCTGCGCGGCGACGTCGAAGTTCGCCTGCGGGGAGAACACGATCGGCGCCCGCACGTCGAGGGGGAGCCCTGCGCCCATCAGCGCCCGCTCCCACGCGGCGAGGTGGGCGAGCCCCGCGGAGCGAGGCCGCGCGGTGGCTCCGAGGGCCGCCTGATGCCCCGCGCGTCTCCCGAACACGACCAGCTCGAGCAAGGCGTTGCCCATGAGCCGGTTGCGACCATGGATGCCGCCCACGAGCTCACCGGCGCACCAGAGCCCCGGCACGCAGGTCGCGCCGTTCGCGTCGATGGCGACGCCGCCGTTCTGGTAGTGCAACGTCGGTCGCACGAGCAGCGGCTCCGCGCGGGGATCGACGCCGGCGCGCGCGGCGAGGTGGGAGAGGGTGACGAGGCGCTGCGCCAGCACCCCGGGTTGGCGCTGCTCCAGCTCGGGGGTGTCGAGGAACACTCCTTGGGCGCCGTCCCGCCGAACGCCGCGGCCTTCGGCCAGCTCTCGGAGGATCGCGGAGGCGACGACGTCCCGAGGCGCGAGCTCCTCCACGAAGCGGTGGCCGTGTCCGTTGCGCAAGCGCGCTCCGGCGGTGCGCGCCGCTTCGCTGATCAGGGCGCCCTCGAGGTGCTTGGGCCAGGCGAGCCCCGTGGGGTGATACTGGAAGCTGTCGATGTCGCGCAGGGGCACTCCGGCCCGGTACGCGAGGACGAGCCCGTCCCCGGTCGCGCCGAAGTGATTCGACGTGGGGGCCCCCTCGAGATGCAGCCTCCCGGCGCCGCCCGTCGCCAGGAGCGTCGACGGGGCCCGCACCAGCCGGAGGTGACCCCGCTCGAGATCGAACAGCACGGCGCCGGCGCAGCGGCCCTCCTCGTCCGTGAGGAGCTCGAGGGCCGCGTGGGCCTCGAGGACGTCGACGCCGGGTTGGAGCAGCAGCGCCTCCCGGACGACCCGCATCAGCTCGAGCCCCGTGAGATCCCGAAAGGAGAGCAGGCGGGCCGCGGTCGCACCGCCCGGGCGCGCGCGACGGAGCCGTCCCCCGAGGCGCTCCGTGCCCTCCTCCAGATCGAAGCTCATCCCTTCCTGGATCAACCAGCGGATGACCGCGGGTCCCTCCGCCACGAGCGTCTTCACCAGCTCCGGATCTCCGCGGAAGCCGCCGCCGCGCCAGGTGTCGTCGAAGTGGCGCTGCAAGCTGTCGTCGGCGCCGACCGCCGCCTGGATGCCGCCCTCGGCCATCACCGTGTTGCCGTCGCCGACCCGCAGCTTCGACGCGACCAGGACCCGCGCTCCCGCCCGCGCCGCCTCCAGGGCCGCCACGGTTCCGGCGCCACCACCGCCGATCACCAACACGTCCGCCTCGAGGACCGGCGCGCCGGCGACGTCGACGTCTTGAACGACGGCGTTCGCCTCGAGCAGCACGGCCAGGCCCCGAGGACAGCGAGCGCCCGCGGACGGACCGACGCGCAGCCGCGTCATGCCGTCTTCTTGAAAATCCGGGTGGAAGGCGCGGAGGACGTCGCTCGCGGTGGTCGCGTCGAGCACCACCGGGTTGTCGCCGGCAGGGGCTCGCCACGCCTCCAGGGCACGTTCGTAAGGCACGCCGTGCTCGGGATCCGCTCCGCTCACGAGTCCGCCTCCGGCTGAGTCGTGACGGGAGGCGACGTCCCTGGGGGCGAGGTCTCAGCGGGCGACATCGCAGCGGGTGGTGCCTCCGTGGGTGGCGCCGAGTAGACGATGGGCTGCTGCCCCTGCTCGATCTCCAGGAGGCGGCGCAGCAGATCCGCGGGGCGCAGGGACGACGAGGCGCTCAGCCGTCGCGTGAGCAGGCCGAGCTGCGCCGGTTCGATGTGCTCGGGACAAGCGGCGACGCAGAGGTTGCAGGTGATGCAGTGCTCGAAGAGCTCCGCGGCCTCGTAGACGCGGCCCTCGACGGCGCAGCCCACCATCCGCTCGACCTCGATGCCCTTGGGGCAGGCGCGGTCGCAGCCGCCGCAGTGTCGGCAGCGCGCCGCTTCGGGGAAGAGCTCGTTGACGCGCGCGGGCACGTCCCAGCCGTCCCCGAAGGTCGAGAGCTGGTAGTGGTGCTGGCGCGTGGGCGGGAAGTGGTCGATGGACACGGCCTGCATGTCGTCTTCCACCAACGTCTCGCAGGCGAGCGCCGTGGTGACCTCGGGGGCGTCGCCGCGACGCAGGAGGATGCGACAGGCTCCGCACACCCCTTGACCCAGACACCCCACGTTCCGGGTGAGCGGGTGTCCTGCCGCGGCCAGCGCCTGGAGCAGCGACGTCCCGGGCGCCGCGTCGAAGGCGCGCCCGTCGAAGGTGACCCGAACCCCGCCCGAGCCGTCACTCATGCGTCCGCTCCCATGGCGCTCGCAGCATAGGTTTCGCCGATCTCCGTGACCAGCAGAGAGCACGGGCGCGCGGGGTGCACGCGGGGCGCACGGGCGCGTCTCCAGGACGCGCGCCGCCGTCATCGACTCAGCGGCTGGCGCGCAGGCCTTCGCTGACGAGGGCCTCGGACACGAGCGCCTTGAGCTCTTCGCGGGCCGGGTCGGCGGCGCCGCGGCTGCGCGAGTGACCGACCTGGGACGCGGCGGGCATCGCGATCAGCATCGACTCGACCTCTTCGATGGACAACGCCTCATCGAGATCCCCGAGCTCGGCGCTCACGGAGGTCGGCTTGCGTCGGCGGGTGAACAGACGGCCGAACCAGCCGGTCCCCTCGTGGAGCTCGAAGGTCCCCTGCGCGACCCGCTCGGGATCGCGCGCGAGCAGCTCGACCAGCGCGCGGTTCGACTCGATGAGGTCGCGGCTCTCCTCGAGCACGGCCCGCTGGGTGGTGTCGAGCTCACGGAGAGCGTCGCGGAAGGAGTGCTTCCGCATGGCGATGAAGGCTGCGAAGGCGACGGCGAGCTCACCGACGCCGACCTTGGTCACGCTGGCGATGGAGGGACCGCCGCAGCTCTTCGCGTAGATGTATGCTCCCTGCATCATCAGCGCGCCGAGGCCGAGGGCCACGGCCACGAAGTCGGCGGTGACGTCCACGGGCGGCTCGATGATCTCCCCCTCGTGCTGGGTCTCCACCAGAAACACGTAGGCCAGGGAGCGGGACAGGTTGGTCGTCAGGGCGACCGGATGGGACAGCTCCTGCTCGGGCACCTGGACCACCCAGCCATCGCCGAGATCGACCAGGCGCGGGATCCCCGTGCCCGTGCTCGACGGGACGTGACAGGCCCCGGAGCTACAGCCGCCTCCCTTCGGCGCTGCGTCAGCGTCCCGGGGAATCACGGTCGCCTGGATCGGGATGTCGGCCATCCCGGCGTGCTCTTGGAGGCGACTCACGAGGCGCTCCAGTGAGGCCTGGTCCCCCTCGAACCGATCGGGGAAAAAATCACCGTTGGGCAGGACGAGCGGGCGTTGCCCCAGTTCGTCACCGTACCGGGCAAGGACCCGCGCGTAGCGCTGGATGACCGCACGAGTGACCTGCAGGGGAGGGAGCTGCATACCTCGATTTTGGCAGACCTCGGGCGCGACGGCTACAACGGGACACCTGTCCGGGGCTAGACGCCGATCGTTCGCTGCCGGCGGAAGCGCCTCAGGGGAGGCCGCGGCGCTGGCGTTCGAGCTCCGACAGGCGCGTGAGCACCCCGCGGGCGACGATCTCGAGCACCTGGTGCACCACCTGGGTCCGTTGCGCGGGATCACCACCGAAGGTGAGTCGGCTGCGGGCGGTTTGTCGCCCCGGCAACCTGCCCACGGCGCTGCAGCTCACCCGCAAGACGTCGCCTTCGACGCGCACGGACAGCTCGGTCACCTCGAACCGGTACTCGATGCGGTTGTCGCGCCCGGCTCCCCAGCGGGCGCGGCGGGCCTCCTTATGGAGGACCTTCAGCAAGTGCTTCTTGTAGCCGGCCGCCCCGGGGACGTCGGGGAAATCCAGGCGGTCGAGGTGAATGCGCGGGGTCCCGCGCGGCGTTTTGTCGGCCGTCGTGAGCGGCGTCGGCTCCTGTCCCGCCAGCGGCTCGGGCGGGGGGAGCTCGCCGGGCGGGGCCGTATGGCCGGAGGTGGGCGCGAGGATCACCACGCAGGGGACCAGGCTCAGGGGCACCCAGCGGGCGACGCGCCGGAGCGGGGGTCGAGACATGGTCGCAAGCTAGGCCCGTCGGCGTGGAGGGCCAAAGAATCGGCGGCTGTGGTAGGTTGGGGTCGGTGACGGAAGGAAGCCCTGCGCACCCGCGCGTCGACGTGGACGTCATCGTCATCGGCGGCGGGGTCAACGGCACCGGGGTGGCTCGCGACGCGACCCTGCGCGGTCTGCGGGTCGCCCTCTTCGAGCGCAACGACATCGGGTTCGGGGCGAGCGGCAACTCGAGCGGGATGATCCACGGTGGACCCCGGTATCTCACCCAGGATCCGGGCGTCACCTACACGTCGTGCCTCGACTCCGGGCACATCCAGCACATCGCGCCCCACCTGCTCTTCCGCATCCCGTTCCTGGCCCCCATCTACGAGCCGGAGAGCGCCGCCACGCGCGTGCAGCTCGCCCTCTACGACGCGTTCTTCGAGCTTTACGATCGCTACCAGGATCTGAAGCGCGGCAAGAAGCATCTACGGTTCACCCCGGAGGAGGTGCAGCGCCTCGAGCCGGGGCTCGTCCCGACCGCGGGGGGCGTCAGCTTCGACGAGTGGGGCATCGACGGGGTGCGTCTGTGCGTGGGCAACCTCGTCGACGTGGTCGAGCGCGGCGGTCAGGCCTTCGTGCACTGCACCGTGACGGAGCTCTTGCGGCGCGACGATGGCAGCGTCTACGGCGTGCGATTCCGGGATCGCCGGAGCGGCGTGATCGGGGAGAAGACGGCCCGCGTGGTCGTGAACGCCACCGGAGCCTGGGCGCCCGTGACCGCCGCCCTCGGCGGGCTGCGGCGGAGCTCGGCGCGCCTGCGGCCGGGCAAAGGCATCCACGTCTTCCTCGATCGACGGCTCACCAACTACGCGATCGTGACCCGGGCGATCGACGATCGGCAGGTCTTCCTGCTCCCCTGGCAGAACATGAGCGTGCTCGGCACGACGGACGACGATTTCTACGGGGACCTGGACGACGTCGTCGCCAACAGCGACGAGGTCCGCTACCTCGTCGAGGCCATCGAGCGTGTGTTCCCCGCCGTGCGCTCCGCCCGCGCGATCGGCACCTGGGCGGGGGTGCGCCCCACGCTCTACGAATGGGGCGTCTCCGAGGACGCCCTGTCGCGGGAGCACGCGATCGTCGACCACGCCCAGGACGGCGCCGACGGCCTCTATTCCATGCTCGGGGGCAAGCTCGCGAGCTATCGGCTCTTCGCCGAGGAGATGACGGACATCCTCGCACGTCGGCTCGGCGTGGACGCGCCCTGCAAGACGCACACGTTCTTCTTGCCCGGAGGAGAGGAGTCCGTGGACCCGATGGAGCTGGTGCTCGCGGGGGGCATGGAAGCGGTCACGGCGACGCGGCTCGAGTACCGGCATGGGGCGCGGAGTCGGCGCATCGTCGAGCGCATGCGCCGCAATCCACGGGAGGCGGCGGTGGTGTGTCCCTGCGAGCCCGTCACCGAGGCGGAGATCCGCTACGTCGTCGCCGAGGAGTGGGCCTACTCCGTGGACGACGTCGCGCGGCGGACGCGCCTCGGGCTCGGCTCGTGCGGTGGCATGCGCTGCGCCGCGCGTTGTGGGCAGCTCATCGCGGAGATGACGGAGCGCAGTCCCCAGGAGGGCTTGCGCATGGCCGTCACGTTCCTTCACGGCGCGGCGCGGCGACGCCTTCCGGCCCTTGGCGCCGATCAGGCTCGGCAGGAGGCGTTGGCCCTGGCTTCCCTGCGCGCCGAGCTGGGTACGGTCAGCGGCGCTGCGGGCGCCACGGCAACGGAGGCGCCCGTCGAGGAGCCCTCGGAATGACCGCGCCAAAGATCGAGCACGTCGCGGTGATCGGCGGGGGAGTCGCGGGCGTCGCCGCGGCCTGGGCCGCCCATGCGCGGGGCGCCCGGGTGAGTCTCTACTACGGACCTGCCGGGGCGACCGAGCTGGCCTCGGGCGCGGCGGATCTCGAACCCTGGGCGCCCGCCCCGGCACATGGGGAAGACGGCGTCGGCAGCGCCGAGGACGAAGGCGCCCTCACGCCCACCGAGCGGGAGTTCTTGCGGGCGCTCGGGTACTGGTGTGAAGGCCCCGCGCGGATCGCCACGCGGGTGGGCGTCGTGCGCCCCTGTCTCGCGCGGGATCCGGCGCTCCTCGATCTGGAACCCTTGGCGGGGAGCATCATCGGAGTCGCGTGCGTCGAGCGCGACGACTGGGATGGCGCCGCGCTCGCGCGCACCCTGGAGAGCTCGACGTGGGCCGGGCGCACGGGGACCCGCTTTCGTCCGGAGCCCCTGGGCATCCTGCTCGAGGGTTACGAGCGACGGATCCCGGCGGCGGATTTCGCCGCCCTCTTCGACGAGCAGCGTCGGCGCAGCCTGCTGCTCGACGAGCTGCGGGGCTGGCGCTCGAGGATGCCGGAGCTCGGTGCGATCCTGTGCGGTCCTTGGCTCGGGCTCGAGGCGACGACGCTGCAGGAGGTGCAGGGCGCGCTCCCCGTCCCCGTCGGCGAGTGCACGAGCGCCCCGGGGGGCGTCGCGGGCTTGAGGTTCGCGGCAGCGCGGGCGCGGTTGCTCCAGCGGCTCGGGGTCGAGAGCCAGCCGGAGTGGGTCGAGCGCGTGCGTCCGGCGCGGGGAGGCTGGGAGCTGGTCACCGCGTCGGCGGCGTCGACGGGGTCGGCAGCGGCGGCCGCCGTGGGGCCCTTCTCCTGCGTGGTGCTCGCGGTCGGGGGGCTCGTGAGCGGGGGCATCGAGTTCACGCCACGCCAGGAGACGGGCTCTGCCTTCCGGCTCTGCGTCGACGTGCCCGTGCAGTTCAGCATCGACGGGGAGCCCCTCGAGCAGGTCTCGTCCTGCTACGGCTTCGACCCGATGACCTTACGCGGCGCCTGGATCGAGCGCGCCGGCGTGCACGTGGACCGCGCCGGACGGGCCGGGCCACGCGGGCTGTTCGCGGTCGGTGACGTCGCCGCGGGTCGGCCGCGCACCGTCCTCGCCGCAGCCCGCAGCGCGATCAAGGCCGTCGGCGCCATTGGGTGACCTCATCCACCAGGATGTGCCCCCAGCCGTCTCCCGAATCGTCGCGGATCTCCAAGCGGGCGGAGCGACCGCGCAGGGAGCGGGTGTTCCAGACGCGCCGCCCGAGGATCTCCGCGTTGCAGCCCACGGCGCGGTGGGTGACCTCTCCGTCGATCAGAAGGGCGACGTGCACGCCTCGGTCACCGCCGCCCACCTGGAGGGTGATGGCGTCCCCCTCGAGCGAAAAGGGGGGAGAGAGCAGACGTCCGGTGGCGCCGTCGCCCTCCTCGATGACGTACGTGTTGGCGTAGGCGCCCGTCTGACCGAAGACGAACCCCTGATCGGGCACGATGCCCCGCGTCGGAGCATCGGTGAAGGCGTCGCCCTGAGCCTCCCAGCCCTCGAGATCCTCGAAGTCGAAGATCACCTGAGCCTCCCATCCCGCGGGAGGACGCGACGGCAGCAAGAGGTCCTGGACCTCGCGGATCTCCGGGCGCAGGGAACCTGCCTGAGCGAGCACTGCCTCGGCGCGTGGCGCGTCGTCGTTGTGCTGGAAATAGAACGTATCGAAGAACCACAGGTCGCAGTCGAGCCGCCGCGCGAGCCCCCATGGCTTCGAGCTGGCGTACCGGTCCAGGTGTCGTTGCAAGTCGAAGTGCCGCACCCCGGGGTCGTGCTTCCAGCGCTCGATCAGGTCTGGCTTGTACCCACTCATGTAGAAGAGGGAGCGACCGATCCGGACCTCGCTCAGCCGGGAGTACGGGATGGGAAAGATGGGGTCGTCGCTGATGTCGACCTGCCGTTGCAAGAGGTAGGGGCCCCGGGCGATCTTCTCGTGCCCGGGCCGCGTGCGCTTCTGGATCGGCATGTGTGCGACGTTGCGATCCACGAGGGCGAGGATGTCGACGATCCGAACGCCGGAGAAATAACCGACGACGCCGACGTTACCGGCGCCCAAAAGCGGATCGATGCCGTGACGCAGCACGTGGCGCTCGATGTCCCCCGCGCGGTTACGATAGTGGGAGCGGACCCCGTCGAGGGACGGCTGTGAGAGCGGATAGAAGCTGCGCTCGTCCGAGACGTGCCAAAACTTCTCCTTGTCGGCGACGACCCGGACGGGGATGGCAGCGAGCGACAAGCCGACCACGGCGACGACGCCGAGACCGCGCACCGAGATCTTGCTCGCCGCGAGCAGGTCCCTGCATGCCGCCTCCGCGAACACGAACACCAGCGGGAGCATGGCCACGAACAGACGCCCCAGCATGAAGTCCCCGCCGACCTTGGCCACGTACAGCGAAAAGAGTGGGACCACGATCAGGAAATAGCGGCCGCCGAGGGTGCCTACCCGACGCGCGGCGCCGAAGAACGCCAAGGGGAACGCCGCGAAGAGCCCCGCGGCGAAGAACGTGATGAGCGTGTAGCGGCTTCCCTGTTGAAAATACGTGAGTCCGCCGGACTTGGCGTAGTAGGTGTTGGGGAACAAATCCCCGTAGTAGATCCACCGCGCGACGAAGTAGGGGACGAAGAGCAGGAACAAGGGGGCGACGAACGCGAGGAGCGTCCGGCGCCGCCGCACGTCCTTCACCCACGCTGCGGGGGTGCGCAGCACCTCGGGATCGGTGAGCAACGCGAGCAAGAGGCTGCCCCAGAGCAGAATGTGATCCGGGTGGCTCATGGCCGCGGCGCAGCCCGCGACGCTCGCCAACGTCCAGCGCCCTCGGAGCGCCAGCACCAACGCCGCGACGCCGAGGGTCGCGGCGAACATGGTCTCCAGCCCGGAGGTGCCGAAGTTGGCGATGAGATAGGAGCCCGCCGTGACGACCGCGGCGATCGGAACGGCCACGCGGGACCCCGGTGGTGCCGTGTGCGCGGACAGCCAGGCGACGAGAAAGACGAGAACGGCGAGCGAGCCGAGGGACAGGACGACGGACGCCGCGACGGGATCGGCGCCGAACCCCATCGCGATGGCGAGCAGGATCGTCCAGAGGAAGTTCGTGTATCCCTCGACGCGCTCGCCCGGGTTGTAGACGAGCCCGTGACCGTCGATCAGGTTCTTGGCATAGCGGAAGGAAATGAACGCGTCGTCTCCCACCCACATGAGCTGGTAAGCAGCCCAGACGCCGTAGCCAGCCGCCGCGCAGGTGACGATGAGGCGAACCCAGCGCGCGCTCCGCTCGCCTCCCGGGAGCCGTGACGACCACAGGCCCGCGGCCGCGAGCACGAGGCTGAGGAACAACCAATGAATCCAGAGCTGCCGAGCGCTCAGGTCCGCGAGGTAGCGGGCGACCAGTTCGTCGAGAAGGCGCAGATCGGCCATGGTGCGTCAGGCCGGCAGGCGGCGAAGGCCGCGTCCGCGGTCGGTGCCTTTCATAGACGAGACCCTGCCCCGAGACGAGGTCTTCCGGAGTGGAGCGTTTTCGAGGCGCAGGCCGGGCCTGTTTCAGAGAGAGCGCCCCTCTCCCGGGGCAGGGGCGACGTGGTCGGATGCGGCGAAATTCGGGGATGGATGGGGGCCTCCCTTGATAATGTGCCGCCGATGGGAGGCACCCCCGACCGCGGCGATTCAGGCCGCTCCGCAATGGCACGATTCGTTCAGGAGGCGAGGGCAGCGATCGCCGGAGACGACGAGAGGCCCGAATCTTCCGTCCGCGCGGCGGCGAGCGTGGACCTGCTTTCCCTGGCGACGACGACGGCGGGCGCGGTGTTCCTGCTGTCCGTCCTGCGTCTGGCCTGGGTCTCCGACGACGCTTTCATCACCATCCGGTCCGTGGAGCACCTGCTCGCCGGAGAGGGCTTCGGACCCAACCCCGGTGTTCGGGTCCAGGCGTTCACGAGCGCCCTGTGGGCCCTGCTCTGTGTGCCCTTGCGCTGGATGACGGGAGATCCCTACGGGACCCTCGTTCTGGCGGGGCTCCTGTGCTCCCTCGTCCTCACCGTGCTGCTGGGGCGGGGGCTTCGCCCCTTGGGGTGGAGGGCGCCGATCGTCTTGTCGTTCCTGGCCGCGTCGACGTCTTTTGTCGAGTTCTCCACCTCCGGCTTGGAGAACTCGCTTACCCACCTTCTTGCAGCCGCCTTCTGCCTGGAGCGCCTACGCCGGGGGAATCGGCCGACGGTGACCATGTTCGCCCTCGCTGGCGCGCTCTTCCTCACGCGCTTCGACCTCGCGTTGCTCGCCGCACCCAGCGTGGTGATCGCCCTCGTGGCGAGCCCGCGGGACGCGCTCCGTCGAGCCGTCGCGCCGGCGGGTGCCGTGGGGGCCTGGTTGGCCTTCGCCACCCTGTACTACGGGTTTCCTCAGCCGAACACGGCGCTCGCCAAGCTGAACGTGGTCCTCCCCTGGGCCTCCAAGCTGGGGCGTGGCTTCGAGTACGCCCTCGACATCGCGGCGCGCGATCCGTTGGTCGTCCTGGTGTTCGTCCTCGCCTCCGCCCTCGTACTCCGTCGCGGTGTTTCGCGACCCGCGCGGGGGCTCCAGCTGGGGGCGGTGTCCTACTTCGCGTATCTGACGATCATCGGGGGGGACTTCATGAGCGGTCGCTTCTTCACGGCGATCTACCTCGTGAGCGTCCTGGTCCTGGTCGAGGTGTGTGGTGAGCTCCTCGCCGCCCCGCGGGTGGCAGTGGCCGTGGCGGTGCCTCTGGGGTTGGCTGCCGCCCTCGTGTTCTTCGGCGAGGGCGGGGCGCCGAAGCGCACGGAGTGTCACGTTCCCATCACCGGCGTGGTGAACGAGCGGGCCTGCTACGCCGAGCACACCGCTCTCGCGCACAATCTCGCGTCGGCGAAGTGGCGGACCCACGGCTATCTCGCGGACTTCAAGAAGGCGCTGGCGCGAGAGCAAAATGGCGTCGTGGCGTTCGAGCTCGTGGGCATGGCGGCGTACGGGGGCGATCGCAAGGTCCACATCGTCGAGCGCTTCGCCCTGAGCGACCCCTTGTTGGCGCGCATCCGCGTCTCGCCCGAGGGCCGCTGGAGGGCTGGTCATTTCCTGCGTGAGCTACCCGCGGGCTACCTGCGATCCCTCCGCATGGGCGAAAATCACCTGAAGGATCCGTGCATCCGGGCTCTCTACGACGACCTCGACCTGATCACCCGCGGTCCTCTCTGGTCGAAGGAGCGTCTCGCGGCGATCTGGCGCCTGAACACGGAGCGGGGCGTCTGCACTCCGTGACGCGCCGCGGGTCGCCATCGGCACGAGCCGCGGGAGAGCACCAATCGGCGTCGCGCTGGGGGTGAGCCCCGGGTGAGCCCACTGGGCGTCTCGACGACGAGCGCCCATCAGGCTCCCCGCGAGGGGCCTGATGGGCGAGGGCTCCAGATGGTGAACTGCCCGATCACTCCGCGAGCACCGGCGTCAACCAGGGCACGTCCGCTGGTGGCTCGGTGCGGAGGCGCTCTGTCCACGCTTCGTCGTCGAGACGCTTGAAATTCTGGGTGACGAGCTCGTGATAGCTCGCGGCGAGGCCGGCGTACGCCTTCGGCCCCGTGCAGGTGTCGGCGGTCACGACCATCAGGCGGGCCATGCCCGTGCCCACGTGGAGGACGTTGCCCACCATGTTGCCCACCTCGTCGGTGGGCTGGGTGTGCACGTCGGCGACGACGGGATCGTAGTTCGAGCTCGTGGGGCGGTCGAAGAAGAGCCGCGCGTACCAGCCCCTGGAACCCTCGGGCACGCAGCCGCCTTCGGCGAAGCCGACGGTGTCGTTCACGAAGGTCATGTGCTCTTCCGTGAAAGGAGTCCCCGCCCGCTGGTACTCGGCCATCTCCTCGAGCAAGGCGGTGACCGCGTGCAGCTCCGCGAAGTAGTCGGACACCCTCTGCAAGGTCGCGCCAGGCACGGTGCCCTCCAGCAGCTCGGTGACGGAGGCGCCCTTCTCCGCGAAGCGGCGCAGGGCCGCATAGAACTCCGGGTAGGGATCCACGTAGGCGTCCGGGAACTCACAGGCGGCGCCCGTCGTGTAGGACTGCTTGGCGTAGAGGATGGTGTCGTGGCGGAGCTGGGCCCAGCTCGACAGCTGCGTGTTGAGCAGGCGCCGCCCCCACGCCTCCGTGCCCGCGACGGAGGGGAGCCCTACCGCGCTCGGCTCTGCGACGAAGCCCCCCGGGGACAGGGCGCGCAGGGAAGACAGCCAGATGTTGTACAGGTTCGCCCCCCAGAACTCGTCTCCATGGCGATCCGCGAGCAGGCGCACCTGGGCCAGGTTCGGCGCGTAGGCGTACTGCTCGAGCTGAGGCTCGAGGAGGGAGGCGGCGTGATCGTTGCCCAGGGCGGCGAACGCGACGTCGAGAGGATCGGGCAGCATGCGTTGCGCCGCGGTCCGGTCCCAGGTCACGTTCGAGAACACGTGGGAGTCGAGCACGTAGCGCTGCCCGAACAGAGCGAAGCTGCGATTGAGCGGCAAGGTCGCGGTCGAGCCGTCGTTCACCATGAAGTGGCTGGCGATGCGCTGCGCTCCCCAGCCGCCGTCGATGACCGCCTGGGCGAGCTGAGCGTCGGACATCGCCGCGGCCGCGTCCGCTCCACCGAGGGACTCCAGCATCTCCGCCACCTGGGGCAGGGTCATGTAGTCGCTCTCCCCGACGAAGGCTTCGATGACGCGGTCGATGCGGTCGAAGCGCTCGCGCGTCGACGCGTCCACGAGGGCTCCGAGGGCGACGGTGGCGTCGAACTGGCTCCTGGAGAAGAGCGGGGAGCCGTCCGGCTGGGTCTCGATCATCCGGAAATCGATGCGCCCCAGCCACATCATGGCCCGAAAATACTGCTCGAGGGTGGGCGAGTCCGTGTAGTGCCCGCGGGGCTTGAACTGGCTGAAGTCGATGACGCGGTCGACCCCGAACAGGGTCGTCGGCTGCATGCCCTGCGCGGAGTTCGCCTGCTCGACCAGGCGCTCGACCTGGGCGGCGTCGCCCCCGTGTGCGGGTGTCAGCACCTCTCCGCGCAGCATCGACGCCGCGACCGTGAGGTACACGTCGAGGTCGGCCCGCACCGACGCGCTGCCGACGCTCCCGAGCTTGCCGCGCAGCTCGTCCAGCAGCTGCGTGAGCTCCACCACGAGGCCCACCTCTTCGAGGGTGCGGAGGACGTCGTCGTAGGAGCGGTGCACGGCGTCGAGGATCGAGTCCGCGGAGATGTAGACGGGCAGATCCTCCGAGTAGATGGTCGTGTAGCCGAACACGAAGCTCGGGAACTCGTGCTGGCGTGTCACCACGAAGCCCTGCCGCTGGAGGGCTTCGGTCCCCGCGGCGTTCAGCCCGACGCTGGAGGCCTGGATGAGGTCGAGCCCCGCGGCTTCGAGGGGGTCGTAGCCGAGCTCCGTGAAGGGCACCTCGTGGCGCTCGACGAGCCCGGTCGCGGTCAGGGAGCTCAGCTCCGTGAGCTGCTCCTGGAGGTCTGCCAGCTCGGCGGCGTCGGCGCTCGTGAGGGAGAGCTCGACGGCGACTCCGTCGGCGGGCTTGCCATCACGGGGTTCCGGGGAGCTCGGGGAACCCGAGGAGCCCGTGCCGCACGCGGCGAGGAGGCAGGCGACTGCGGGAGACCAGAGGGGGGAGCGGAGCCGGCGCGAGCGGGTGGAGCCGAGGAGAGAAGCAGCCATGCTTCCACTGTATGCAAATCCAATGCCCGGTGCGATTGAGGCCTCCCGCGGCAGTCTCGGGCGCTGCAGGTTCAGGGCCATGTACGTTCAGGGACCCGGGCCCGGCGAGCTGGCACCGTGATCCGGATGACGTGCTCCAGGTCGGAAGTGGCACAGCTGGCACAGGTTGTGTCGCTTTGCGGTGCAAGCTCAGCGGGCGGAGGGGCTTCGGGCTCCGGCGAGGGGGCGCACGAGGTCCGTGAGGCCGTTCGTCTTCACCTCGAAGGCGGACGAGAGGAGCATCCCGAGCTTCCCTCGAGGGAACCCCTGCCGCGCGAACCAGGCGAGGTAGGGCTCGGGGAGGTCGATCAGCAGCCACCCCTTGTACTTGCCGAAGGGCATGCGCTGCTGGGCGAGCTCCAGGAGGAGCTCGGGCTGGTAGACCAGATCGTCAGTCGCCACGGGTGGGAGCTCGAGGTGAGGTGGGCTCCAGAGACGCCGCGGACGCCCGCCGAAACACGATCGTGAAGTTGTTCGCGGGCATGGGGAAGGTGCGCTCGTGATGCAGCCCCACCTCGGCTCCCCGAGCGACGAGCTCCTCGAGGTCCCGCACGCCGTAGGAGGGATCGAGGGAGTGGAGCCAGCGCTCGAACTCTTCGTTGCTCGGCGCCGTGTGGCGGCCTCCCATTTTGTAGGGCCCGTAGGTGATCAGGAGGCCTCCGGGGCGCAGGTGGCGCGCGGCGCCGCGCACCAGGCCCGTGAGGGCGGCAGGGGGAGCGATGTGGATCATGTTGGCGCAGAAGACCACGTCGACCAGCCCACGACCGAGCTCGTCGTCTTGAGCGAAGGCGCCCGCGGCGTCGCGGAACCAGTCCTCCTGGGTGACGTCGATGCGCAGGGGCGGGAGCACGTGGTCGAGTCTAGCGTGCCGTCGCCACGCCTCGATGCTCGCGAGCTGCTCGTCACCGAGATCGCTGGGCAGAAACCGGAGCTGGGGCAGGTGCTGCGCGAAGAAGACGCAGTGCTCCCCCGTGCCGCTCGCGATCTCCAGGAAGGTACCCGTCGCCGGGAGCACGTCCCTGAGTACGGCCAGGATCGGCTCTCGATTGCGCGCGACCGCCGGTGCGCTCCGCTTCGCGTCCTGTCTCATCGTGCGCTCTCCCTCGACGGAAGAAGCGCGCTCCCAGTCCAAGGGCAACTCCCTCCCGACGCAGGACGGGGCGCGGGGCCCGACGCGTGCGACGACGTGGCGGGTCGAGCGGTGGCGGATCGAGCAGGAGGGAGCGGACGCGCTGCCATGGAGTGGTTCTGCCATGGAGCGCCTGGGGTCGCGAGTCGGACCTCCACCGCCGACGTCCGTACGGAGCGGAACGGGAACGGTCCCGCGCCGGACGGTCCGCTCGCACCCTGCTCGCACCCACCTCGCGATTCGAGTATCGGGGATGGTTGGACCTCTGATAGCCTCGGAGGTCAGCGAGGTGCAGGTGCGCGATACGGACTCGGGACCTTGGCGTTCCTACAAGGAGAAGGTTTCGAAGCTCGCAGAGCGACTCGTCCGGGCCCAACAGCCCATCCGGGTGCTCGATCACATCAAGTGGCCCGCCCAGGTGTTCGAGTCCTTCCGGAGCTCGGGCTGGAAGGAGCTGCCGCGGATCGGCCCCGAGTACTACCAGAAGGTGCCGCTGGGCTACGACCTCGAGGCGAAGAAGGCGGAGCTGCGGGAGATCGAGCAGGACGTCGCCCGACAGCTGGGGAGCAGCGACGGCATCGGTCGCATCCTGGCGGAGAGCGCCAGCGAGTACGCCCGAGTGGTCGAGCTGCTGGAGGCCCGGGGGACGCCCACCTTCTACGAGCTGAGCCGCCAACTGTACGGCTCGGCGCGCGACGTGTTCGCCGACGGTCTCGTCACGGTGCGAGACGTGGCCCACGATTTCTACGAGGTGCTCACGCAGCTCGACGATACCCTGCTCGGTCCGCAGCCGAAGCGCGACATCCCGGCGACGGACGCGGTCGAGCTCCTGAATCAACGCATTTCCTCCGCCTTCGGTGAGAACGTGGTGCGGGTGATCCTCGACGACGGCATCGTGGCGGACGCGGCCGCGGGGAGCGACTACGTCAAGCTGCGCAAGGGCGTCTGGTTCAGCGAGCGGGATCTGCGCATCCTCGAGGTGCACGAGGGCTGGGCCCACGTGGGGACGAGCTTGAACGGGCAGCGCCAGCCGGTGGCGCGCTGGCTGGCGAAGGGACCGCCGCGCACCGCGGCGACGCAGGAGGGCCTGGCGGCGCTCCTCGAGATCCTCACGATGGTGAGCTTCCCGAGCCGCGCGCGGCGCCTCAACGATCGGGTCCTCGCCGTGGAGAAGGCCGAGGACGGGGCTTCGTTCCTCGACGTGTTCGAGTGGTTTCGGACGGAGGGATACGACGAGGAGGTCTGCTTCTGGAGCACGCAGCGGGTGTTCCGGGGCGGCACCACCGAGGGCGGCGCGCCGTTCACGAAGGACATCGTCTACATGAAGGGCCTCGTCTCCAACTACAACTTCCTCCAGAGCGCCATCGCGGCTGGACGGCCGGAGCTCATCCGCTGGCTGTTCGTCGGGAAGGTCGCCTTGGAGGACATCCCCGTGCTCGCGGCGCGCGCCCACGAAGGGGTGGTGCGACCGCCGCGCTACGTCCCGGCGCTCTTCGACGATCTCAACGGCCTGGCCATGTGGCTGGGCGTGAGCACGTTCTGGGGTCGTTTGAACACCAGGGCTGTGCAGCATCACTACGAGCGCATGTTCGCGGGGCAGGTCCCCGACTCGCCTTCGGCCGTTTGAACGACCGGGGCGCGGAGCGAGGTTCGAGGGCAGTCCTCGCGAGCGGGAGCATTGAGCACGGCCGAGAACCGGTTATCGTGCGCTCTCATGGCGGACAAGGAGACTGGAGCGGGTGGAGGGAGCGCGGCCGAGGAGATGTCCGGGGTCGCACTCGAGGCGCTGGCGGAGGAACCGGGGGGGAGCGTCCCACCGCCCGCCAGCGCGGTGCTGATGACGCCGACGGCGGCGGACGCACGAGCGGTCTCCGAGCCCCCGGAGAGCGCCGTCGCCCTTCGCAGTCAGGACCGATCCCTGCTCGCGGAGGGGGAGATCGAGCGGATCATCGGGCTCGAGGACCCCGTGCTGCGGAACTTCCTCATCACACAATGCTACCATGAGCTCAGCGCCGCGCTCGCGGGCGTGATCGGCGACCGCGACGTGAACTGGTCGACCTTCGCCACGTGGGCTTCGAAGACCGCGGGGCGCTCGATCCGCGGCGAGGAGGTGCCGCGGTTCGTCATGCAGGCCCTCGACGTCGAAAAGGGGCTGGAGAAGTACCTGCCCTCCTTCGTCCACGCGCTGCTGGAGCGGCTCGGCGTGATCGGCGGCCTGCGGCACGCAGTGCTCGCCACGGTGCGTGACGTGAGCGAGCAGGTGGCGCTCGGGAACCTCAAGGTGTTCGAGGAGCTCGGCCCAGTCTTTCGCGAGTTCATTCGGGTGATGGAGAATGGGGGCGAGCCTGCCGCCATCGATGCCTTCGTGGAGTCCTTGAAGGCGGGCCCGGTGGAGGAGGACGGCCAGGAGCTGCTCCGCCTCGCGTTCCGGGACTACGTGCTCGCTCGCCGGGCGACGGCGGACGAAGAGCGCGGCGAGCGCATGCTGCTCGGCAACTGTCGCATCGGCCTCCATGAGCAGACGCGTTTGCAGCCGCACATCCAGGCGGCGATCGAGGCGCCCGTGGACCGCATCTTTGGGGAGCACTTGGTGCGGCAGCTGCCGCTGTACTTCTGGGGGCCCGGCGCCTGGCTCCTCAAGCTTTCCCTGCGGGGCCTGCGCCGTGAAATCAAGGAGACCTGGCGCGTGGTGGCCACCCGCCACGCCATGCGGCTCGCGCTCCCGGACGGGAACGAGATTTCCTTGGGAGAGGACGTGCCCGACCTGCCGAGCGGGGTGCCGCCGGCCCTGCAGAAGCTGGATCTGCCGGAGCTGCGGGAGCTCTACCATCGCTACCGAGACTGTGGGGCGGGCAGTGCCGCCAACGACTGGGCGGATCTCGCGGATCGGATGGGCTTCATCGTCGCGCTGTTCCGCAAGCGCCAGCAGGATCTCGATCTGTTCAAGCCTCCTTTCCCCCCCGACCGGGAGCAACAGATCCTCCAAGGGCTGATCCCCGCGGAAGAGCTCAACGACGTGCCGCCAGGCGATCCCGTCGGGTGAGACGAGCACGGGAGGAGGGCCGCGCCGTCGCGCGGGGCCGTACCTCGAGCGCGCCGAGAGTGGCGCGATCGTTCAAGCGCCCGGGCTGACGAGGGCTCCATGCTGAAGCCATGGAACCGAATCGTCCGAAACGATCCGCGGTGGCCGCGTCACGGAGGGCAGCTGCATTGGTCGCGCTCCTCGTGCCGTTTGCTCTCGGGGGTGCCACGACCAGCTGCGCGAGCTCGCCGTCCTACCGAATCGAGCTGCCGGCGCGCCCAGAAACCCGGGAAGCCGGAACGATCCTGTTCGTGCTGACGGCGGCCGCCGAGCAAAGCCTGCGGGGGGGCGGCAAGCGCGCCACCGGCTACTTCTTGAACGAGTTCTACGAGCCCTATCGGGCGCTCGAGGACGCTGGGTATCACGTCGCCGTGGCGACCCCCGGAGGCCGCCCCGCCGTGGTGGATCCCGAGAGCCTCGACGAGAAGTACTGGAGCTCGCCCGCCGAGCTGGAGCGGGCACGACACGAGCGCGTGAGCCTGCGGGAGCTCGCCGTGCCCCTGTCCCTCGCCGAGGCTCGTGCTCGCCAGGAGGAGTTTCAGGGGCTCGTCGTTCCCGGAGGTCAGGGCGTCATGGTCGACTTGCTCGACGACCCCGATCTCCAGGCGCTGCTCGTCGCTTTCGACGCCAACGATCGACCCGTCGGTCTGGTGTGTCACGCCCCGGCTCTCCTCACGCGTTTTCCGGAGGGGCAGCGCCCCTTCGCCGGGAGCCGGGTGACCTCGGTGTCCGCCTTCGAGGAGTGGTACATCGAGACGTTCGTCATGGGGGACGAAGCGCGCGTGCGCGCGATCGGCAGCGCCCTGGACGACCACGGGTATCGCCACGAGGCCGCGTTCCCTGGGACGAGCAAGGCCGTCAGGGACTGCGCCCTCGTGACGAGTCAGAACCCGTTCTCGGGCAAGGAGTTCAGCAGCTACTATCTGGAGGCGCTGCGCGACCACCGGCGGGGGGCTCGTTGTGTGTACACTCGGGACGACGAGCAGTGAGGAGATGACGAGTCCGACGCTCAGGGTCCTGGTGGAGAGAGTCGTCGCGGGGTTGTTTCCGAGCATCCCGGTGCGAGACCGAAGCAAGGCAGACATCCTCGCGGAGGTGCTGGCGAAGCACGGCTGGCCCGCGGTGCTCGCCGTCGGCGCCGAGCTGCGGCTGATGGCGGACCACCCGGTGGTGCAGGGCGTCGTGGCCACCGCAGATCCCCGAGCGGTGCTCGAACGCTGGATCCTGCTCGAGCGGTTCTCCCACAGCGACAATCGCGTGGAGGTGGTCGACGCCTCCGCGACCCACCTCACGTTGCGGCACGTCGCTGGAGACGGCGGGGTGATCCCCGCCGCCAACGACCTGTTCGTCTGGGGGCTCCTGCTTTCCCTGTTCGACCTCGCGGGCGCCTCGGACCTCCGTGCGAGCTTCGGGAGGGCGGAGTCCATCGCCCTCGCCGCCGCGCCCGGCGCCATGACCCGGAGCGGGGGGCTCCCGGCGGAGACGCACGTCGCCACGTTCCGCTGGATGCGGGGAAGCTCCGAGGTGCCCGCGCTCCCCGCGCGCGCGCTTGCAGGCGAGGGGTCCCTGCGCGCGCGCTTGCATCGGCTCGTGCGTCGCGATCCGCTCGTCCGCTGGACCCTGAGCCAGGCGGCGCAGGACCTGCGCGTGCCCGCTCGCAGCCTGCAGCGTGGCCTGCGAGCGGAGAAGGTGACGTTCTCGGAGACGGTGCAGCGAGCGCGCGTCGCCGTGGCGGAGAGGTTGCTCGGCGATGCACGGCTCACCTTGGCCGAGGTCGCCTTCTGCAGCGGTTTCGCCGATCATGCACACTTCACGCGCACCTTCCGCAGGTTCGTGGGCGTGCCCCCGGGGGCGCTCCGTCGCACGCTGGGCCAGGGCCATGGGGGCCGGACGCCTGGCGCGTCAGCCAGCCGCTAGCTCGAGGATGCGACGCCGGTCCGGGCTGTCGACGAGGTACTGCCGGCGGCGCTCCGCGTCGACGATGCCGGCGGAGAGCACCTCGAGGCGAGCGCGGGCGACGCGCGCGCTCGCGACGGCCTCCTCCTGGCGCCCCTGGGCGAGCAGCGCCTCGGCCAGGGAGCGACGCACCAGGCACTCCCCCACCGGGAGATGTTGCTCGCCTCCGAGCCCCGCGTTGGCGCGGGTGGCGGCCTCGAGGGCCTCGGCGGGGCGTCCTTGGGCCACGTGCACGAGCGCCAGGACCGCGAGGGCGGAGCGCTGCATCGGCAGGGCGTTCTCCAGGATCTCCACGGCGCGCCGGGCGGCGCTCTCGGCAGCCTCGAGCTGTCCCAGCGCCAGGTGCGCTTGCGCGAGGTACGCCCGGGCCATGCCCGCGAGGCGGAGGTTCCCTTGCCGGTCGAAGGCGCCGACGGCCTGTCCTTCGAGGCGCAGGGCCTCCTCCGGGTTGCCGCGCTGTGCCACGGCGCGGCCGAGCTGCGCCTGAGCGATGGGCACGGTGTTGCACAGCGCCATGCGCTCGGCGACCGTGAGCGCCTCCCGCAGCCAACGCTCCGCCTCCGCGAAGGCGCCGAACTCCACCTGGGCGAAGCCGAGACTCACCCGCTGCAGGCAAGCGTTGCGCAGGTCGCCCGCCTCTTCGAAGCGGTTGGCAGCCTGCTCCGCGAGATCCATCCGCCCCACGGGGTCGTCGCTCGCTCCGGCGAGCACCGCCCGCGCTTCGAGCAACCAGCCGAGCATGCCCGGATCCGGGTGCAGCTCGTCGGAGACGCGAGCGGCGCGGGCGAGCATCTCGGCGGCGAGCTCCGCCGCCCCCGACAGCACGAGCTGGGTGGCGACGCGGCTCAGGGCGATGGTGAGCTCTCGCTCGTTGTCCTCGTCGCTCTCGACCTCGAGCAGGCGCTCGCTGAGCGCGACGCACTCGGCGAGCTCGCCCAGCTTGCCCGCGGCGACCGCGGCCTCCGCGGCGGCCAAGGACCACTCGGGGGCGTGCTCGGGGATGTGCTCCAGGGCGCCCAACGCGTAGCGCTTGGCCTCGGCGTTGTTGCCCTGCCACTTGCTGGCCTCGGCTTGGATCAGGCGCAGGGCGGCGGCCTCTGCGTTCGTGGCGCCAGCGCCCAATCCGAGCCCGGCGCGCTCGATGGCGGCGCCGAGATCGTTGCCGCTGAGAGCCTGGAGGGCCGCGCGTCGATAGTGCGGGACGGCGCGCTCCGGTTGTCCGCCCCGCGCGTAGTGGGTCGCCAGGGGCAGCGCCTCGCTCTCCCCAGACTGTTCGAGCCACGCCGCGGCGAGCCGGTGACCCCGGCACCGATCCGCGTCGGTGAGGGCCGCGTACGCCGCGTCCCGGACGAGCCCGCTCCGAAACTCGAACTCGCGTTGCCCGGGGAAGCGAGAGGTCGACCGTTCGCCGAGGATCTCTTCCTCGAGGAGGAGTCGGAGCACGGCGTCGAGGCCGCGCACCAGGCCGTCTGGCCCGATCAGCTCCTGCACCCCACCCACCCAGAAGCGCTGCCCGAACACGCTCGCCGCCCGGAGCACGCGGCGGGCGTCGCTGTCGAGCTGCTCGAGCCGCGACTGGGCCAGGAGCAGGATCCGATCGGGGACGCGGTCGCCGCTCCCGCTGGCCTCCGCACGCAGGAGCTCTTCCAGCCAGAAGGGGTTGCCCTGGGCCCGCTCGATGACGCGGTCGGTGACGGCGGGCTCCACGTGCGGGCCCAGGATGTCACGCACCAGGTCCGCGCAGGCGCGCCGCGTGAGCCCGCTCAGGCGCAGCTCGGAGACGCCGCGCTGGCTCCACAGCTTGGGGAACAGCTCGTGCACCTCCGGGCGGGCCAGGACGATGACCAGGAGCGGGTGCTCCGCCAGGTTGCGTAGCGCGGCGTCGATGAACTTCACCGTGGGGAGGTCGCCCCAGTGGAAGTCGTCCAGGATGAGCACCGTGGGGTGGTGCGCGCACTCGGCGGCGAGCCAGTCTTCGAACGCGCGGAGGATCTGATCTCCCCGCAGCACCGCGTCCTGACGCGCGGCACGCAGCTGCGGGTTCAGGTCGTCGAAGGGGGTGCCGATGAGCTCGCCGATGAACTCCGTCACCCGGCTCAGGTCGGAGGGCGCGACGACCTTCCGCAGCCGCTCCTGAAGCTTGTGGCGACGCGCCGGCAGCGGCTCGCCGTCGGCGATGTGGCTCGTCCGCTGGATGGCCTCGATGAGGATGGAGAACGGCGCCCCGAGGCTCATCGGATCGCCGCCACCCCATAGGATCTCGACGGAGGCGTGGCTGCGGCGCAGCTGACGCGCGAACTCGTGGGCGAGGCGCGACTTGCCGATGCCTGGAGGGCCCGTCACGAGCACGATGTTCGCGACGCCCTCGTCCCGACACTCCTCGAAGGTGGCGCCGAGCAGGCTGAGCTCCCGCTTGCGCCCCACGCAGCGGGTCTGCCGTCCGAGCACCGTGCGCGTCGGCTCGAGCGTCTGCCGCGTGCCCCGCAGCGAAAACCCGAGCTCCGTGGAACGCACGTCGAAGCGCGAGTCGAGGAGGGTGGCCGTGGTCTCGTCGATCCAGACCCCGCCGCGCCGCCCGCCCTCTTCCTTGGCGAGCTTCGCTTCGAGCCGCAACAGCGCCGTGCTCGCCGCCTCGATGGCTCGCCCGGAGGGGCCGTCCCCGGTGTCGACGGCGAGCCCCGTCGCGAGGGCGACCGCGGGCGCTTGCATGGCTTCCTGGAGCGCGATCGCGCAGCGCGCCGCTTGCGCGACCTGGTCCGTGGCGCTCCCGCGGCCGCTGACGACGGCGACGAGCGTCCCGTCCGCCAGGCGGTTCGGGCGCACGCCGTGGAGCTGCGCTGCCCGCTCCGCGCGACGAAACACCTCGTCGGATGCGGAGCGCGTGAGGATCACGCAGGCGATGCGCTGCTCGGAGGCGGTGACCGCGGCGCTCGAGCGCGGCTCGCTCTGGGGAGGGACGTCGCTGAGGTGGGGCAGCAGCCCGAGGCGACGCGCCACCTCACCCGCGCAGGGAGGGCGATCCTCGGGCGCCTTGGCCAGCATGCGACCGACGAGCTCGTCGAGATCGGGGGGGACCTCTCGGTGGAGTGTGCTCGGCGCAGGCACCTGCTCTGCGAGGATCTTGGCGAAGACCTCGAGCAGCGTATTGCCCGTGAAGGCCCGCTTGCCCGTGAGGCACTCGAAGAGCACGCAGCCGAGAGCGAAGACGTCCGCCGTGGGGCCCACGTCCCGGTCGCCCTGGGCTTGCTCGGGTGCCATGTAGCCGGGCGTGCCCAAGCGATCGCCCACGTTGGTGAGCTGCCGGGCCCCGGACGCGAAGTGGGCGACGCCGAAGTCCAGGATGCGCACCTCCTCGGGGCGGCCGTCCACCAGGAAGAGATTGCTGGGGTTGATGTCCCGGTGCACGACGCCCTGCTGGTGCACGACCTCCAGCGCGGTCGCCACACGGCGCACCAGCTCCACGGACTCGCGCACCGAGAGCCGCTCGCGTCGGAGCAGCGACTCGAGGGAGCAACCGTCGAGCCACTCCATGGCGATGTAGGGCGCCCCACCCGGCTCCAGTCGCCCGTGGGTGACGTAGGCCGCGATGGCCGGGTGACGCACCTCGGAGAGCAACGTGGCTTCGCGTTCGAAGCGCTCGAGGCTCGGGGCGTTGTCCCGGAGGACCTTCAGCGCGACGTGGCGGCTGTCGTGCAGGTCGAGGGCCCGATACACGTCCGCCATGCCGCCGGAGCCCGCGCGCTCGATGACCTCGAAGCGCTCGTCGAGGAGCACACCGGGCACGAGCGACTGGACGGCGTTGGTCGAGGTCGGAGAGCCCTGGGGGTGCGTCTCCCGGGTGGGTTCGCGTGGCGCGTCGGAGGCGGCGCCGCGCGTGTACGTCGCCTTGGAGCGAGGTGCGTCGTCGTCACTCGGCGTCCCCGCGGATACCTGCGTGCGCGCGATGGGGCTGCCCTCCTGACGCCACTCGTCGTCCCGCTCAGAATTGTCCTGCTCAGAACCCATGCGCCTCGAGCCGGTCCGAGGTGAGGGAACGGGCGTGCGCCGTTCCCTCGACCGCACCGCTGACTACCGTCCGCGGATCCTTGTCGCAAGTTGTGACACCAGGGACGCTCGTGCGCCCGAGCGCCGTCGCGCTGCGACGATCGACCTGCCCGGGCGGACCATGTAAGCCAAGGTAGGTCGAGTGTGCCGTGGTGCGCGGGGCGGAGGCGGCGTTTGCCCGCGCCATCACGTGCATCGTCGTGACGGCGCGGGGCGCCCCTGGAGTCCGGCGAGCGCGGGGCTTGTGGAGCGCGCCGCGGCTTGGCGCGGCGCGTAGTGCTTGTGGAGCGCGCCGCGGCTTGGCGCGGCGCGCTCTCCCGCTCACTGCAGGACGGGCAGGCTCGCGCTGCTCGCCTTCGACGTGAAGCTCGGCAGCTGATCGAAGTTCAGGTAGCGGTAGAGCTCCGGCGCCATGCTGTCGATGTTCGCGGCGTAGCGCATGTACTCCTCGGGCGTGGGGATGCGCCCGAGGATCGAGACCACCGCCGCCAACTCCGCGGAGGACAAGTACACGTTGGCGCCCTTGCCGAGCCGGTTCGGGAAGTTCCGGGTCGACGTCGAGACGACCGTCGACTCGGGCGCGACCCGTGCCTGGTTCCCCATGCACAGAGAGCAGCCGGGCATCTCCGTCCGGGCCCCCGCCTGGGCGAACATGTTGTAGTAGCCCTCCTGCATGAGCTGCTGCTGGTCCATCTTGGTGGGCGGCGCCACCCAGAGGCGCGTCGGCACAGGCTCGCCGTAGTCCTTCAGGAGGGTGGCAGCGGCGCGGAAATGCCCGATGTTCGTCATGCACGAGCCGATGAACACCTCGTCGACCTTCGCCCCCGCCACCTCGCTGAGCGGCTTCACGTCGTCGGGATCGTTGGGACAGGCGAGCAGGGGCTCCTTGATCTCGTCCATGTCGATCTCGATCACCGCCGCGTACTCCGCGTCCGCGTCCGCCTGGAGCAGCTCCGGCTGAGCGAGCCACTTTTCCATGGCCTGGGCGCGTCGCTCGAGGGTACGGGCGTCGCCGTAACCCTCGGCGATCATCCAGCGCAACATCACGACGTTCGAGCGCAGGTACTCGCTGATCGGTTCGGGGTTGAGCTTGATGGTGCACCCCGCCGCCGAGCGCTCCGCCGTCGCGTCGCTCAGCTCGAAGGCCTGCTCCACCTTCAGATCCGGGAGGCCCTCGATCTCGATGATCCGCCCGCTGAACACGTTCTTCTTGCCCTGTTTCGCCACGGTGAGCAGGCCCTGCTGGATCGCCGCGTAGGGGATGGCGTTCACCAGATCACGCAGGGTGATCCCCGGCTGCATCTTGCCCTTGAAGCGGACCAGCACGCTCTCCGGCATGTCGAGGGGCATGACCCCCAGCGCGGCCGCGAACGCCACCAGCCCCGAGCCCGCAGGGAAGGAAATCCCCAGGGGGAAGCGGGTGTGGGAGTCGCCGCCCGTGCCGACCTGATCGGGCAGGAGCATGCGGTTGAGCCAGGAGTGGATGATGCCGTCGCCGGGGCGCAGGGACACGCCGCCGCGGTTCGTGATGAAGTCGGGCAGCGTGTGCTGGGTCTCGACGTCCACGGGCTTGGGGTAGGCCGCCGTGTGACAGAACGACTGCATCACCAGATCCGCGGAGAAGCCGAGGCAGGCGAGCTCCTTCAGCTCGTCGCGGGTCATCGGCCCGGTGGTGTCCTGCGACCCGACGGTGCTCATGTGCGGCTCACAGTACGTCCCGGGACGCACGCCGCGCACGCCGCAGGCCCGACCGACGATCTTCTGGGCGAGGGTGAAGCCCTTGCCCGTGTCCTGGGGATCCTTCGGCAACCGGAAGACGGTCGACGGCGGCAGACCGAGCGCCTCCCGCGCCCGCCGCGTGAGGCTGCGCCCGATGATCAGCGGGATGCGTCCGCCGGCGCGCACCTCGTCGAGGAGCACCTCCGTCTTGAGCTGGAACGTGCTCACGACCTCCCCCTGGTCGTTCTCGATCTTGCCCGCGTAGGGGTAGAGGTGGATGACGTCGCCCATCTTCAGGGCGCTCACGTCGCACTCGATGGGCAGCGCGCCCGAGTCCTCGACGGTGTTGAAGAAGATGGGGGCGATCTTGCCGCCGAGGACCACGCCGCCCGAGCGCTTGTTCGGGATGAAGGGGATGTCCTCGCCGAAGTGCCAGAGCACCGAGTTGGTGGCGCTCTTGCGGGACGAGCCCGTGCCCACGACGTCGCCGACGTAGGCGACGGGGTGACCGAGGCGCTTCACCTCCGCGATCTGGGCCAAGGCGTCGTGGATGCCCTCCCGGGGGTTCTTGAGCATCGCCTGGGCGTGCAGGGGGATGTCGGGGCGGGACCAGGCATCCTGGGCCGGGGACAGATCGTCGGTGTTCGTCTCTCCGGGCACCTTGAACACGGCCAGCGTGATCTTCTCGGGAACCTCGGGGCGTGACGTGAACCACTCCGCCTCCGCCCAGGACTCGAGCACGGCGCGGGCGTTCTTGCTGCCGGCCTTGGCCTTCTCCTCCACGTCGTGGAAGGCGTCGAACATGAGCAGCGTCTTCTTCAGCTGGGTCGCGGCGAGCTCTCCGAGCTCGGGGTGATCCATCAGCTCCACCAGCGTGGCGATGTTGAAGCCGCCCAGCATGGTTCCGAGGAGCTCGACGGCCTTCGGCGGGTCGATCAGCGGCGAGCGCGCCGTGCCCTTGGCGATCGCCGTGAGGAAGCCCGCTTTCACGTAGGCGGCGTCGTCCACTCCCGCGGGGACCCGCTCCGCGAGGAGCTCGAGCAGGAACTCCTCCTCGCCCGCCGGGGGGGATTTCAGGAGCTCGACGAGTTCGGCGACCTGGGCCGCGTTGAGGGGCAGGGGGACGACGCCCTGGGCGGCGCGTTCGGCGACGTGCTTTCGGTAGGCTTCGATCATGGCGGAGGTCTCCTAGCGCGGATCGGGCCATGCGAATAATGGTTATTTTGGATGGAATTCATGCATAGAATGCATGAATGGACTTGGAGCTGACCCGATCGCTGCTGGCGGTGGCGCGCCACGGCACGATCAGCCAAGCCGCGGAGAACATCGGCCTGTCCCAGCCGGCGCTCACGCGGCGCCTCCAGCAGCTGGAGGAGCACCTCGGCGCGCCCCTGGTGGAACGCAGCGGGCGCGGGGTCGTCCTGACGGAGCTGGGACGCCTCGCGGTCCAGGAGGGACAGGCCCTGGTGGAGCGCTACGAGCGGCTGCGCACCAGCATCGCCGAGCACGTGCGCCTGGAGGCGGGCACGGTGCGGATCGGCGGGGGCGCGACGGCGGTGGCGTACCTGTTGCCCACGGCGATCGCGCGCTTCCGCGAGGATCACCCCGAGGTGCGCTTTCAGCTGCTCGAGGCAGGGAGCCGGGAGGTCGAGAGCGCCGTCGGCTCCGAGCGCCTCGAGCTCGGCATCGTCACCCTGCCGACCCGCGCGGCGGATCTCGAGGTGCAGCCTCTGCTGCGGGATCGTATCGTGCTCGTGGCTGGGCGGGGGCACCCGCTCGCCGGGCGGCGACGCATCCACGCCCGGGAGCTCCAGGGGCAGAGCCTCGTGGGGTTCGAGGCGGGCAGCGCGATCCGCGCCGAGATCGACCGGGCCTTGCGCGAGGTCGGCGTCGAGATGCAGGTGGTGATGGAGCTGCGCAGCGTGGCGGCCATCCTGCAGATGGTCGAGACCACCGGGAGCCTCGGGTTCGTGAGCGCCCTCGGCGCGGGGCGGTCGCGCTGCGTGACGGTGCGGGGGCTGCGCATCGAGCGTCAGCTCGCGGTCATCTGGAAGCGGGGGCGTTCTCTGTCTCCCGCGGCTCGGGCGTTCGCGGAGCGCCTGAGCTGCTGAAGGCGGGGGGGAGCGGGGCCTGCCCCTCGGGAAGGGCCGCGGGGGGCGGGGCGGAGTAGAGCCAAAAGTAGCCGCTCTGGGCCAGCAGCGCGCCCGGCGCGGGGGCCCCGCGGTACACGGCCTCGTGCAGCGGGCGATCGCTGCACACCAGGAAGTACTGGTACCTGTTGCCGTGACGGGCGGGATAGTCGAACAGGTGGGGATACCACTCCGCCGCCGGGGGCCAGCCGGAGCCCTGCCCCGGGCGGTAACGGACGACCTCCGGGAAGAACTCGGCGAAGGAGAAGTCGACGATGGCCTGGCGCTCGGCCTGCGCCCACTGCCCGAAATGCAGGAACGCCGGGCCGCGCAGCTGAGGGGTCGCCTTGCCGAAGGCGAGGTAAGCGACCCGCGCGCCCGGGGGGATCAGCGCGGCCACCTCGCGGAACCCGGAGCTCTGAGCGGCGAAGTGTCGGAAGGAGCGGAGATTCGAGAGGTTCGAGAGCGCGGCCACGGCCGCGACCGCGGCGAGCCCGGCGACGCGGTGACGGCTCCAGGAGGCGCTCCGCGGGCGCAAGGTGAGCAGCAGGGTGGGGATCAGGAACACCGCGAAGCGCCAGGGAAGATAGGTGGCGCTCATCACGCGATCGGGGCCCAGCAGGCAGAGGGCGAGGGTCGCCCCGAGCGCCGCCCACCCCGCTGGCCCGCGCTGGAAGCGCGCCCCGAGGAGGAAGGGGCTCGCGAAGAGGAGCAGCCCCAAGAGCTCGAGGGGGGCGTCCCCGCGGAGCCCGCCGACGAGGCGGGAGGGCAGCGCCCCCAGCCGATCCCAGGACAGGTTCCACACCACCGATCCGTCCGCGCGCCCGGGGCCCCCCACGGTGCGGGCCAGCCACAGGAGCGCCAGGGGCACGGGCGTCAGCAGCGCGCCGGTGCCCAGCAGACGAACGCGGCGCGGGGCACCGCCCTCCTGGCCCGCGCCGCGCAGGGCCCCGCCGCGCAGGGCCCCGCCGCGCAGGGCCCCGCCGCGCAGCCAGGTGACGAGGCCCGCGGTGAGGGCGAGCCAGGCGAACACCAGCGCGTGAGCGACGAAGCAGGCGAGGGCGAGGGCGGCCGAGGCGAGGGCGCGACGGGGGGACCCGTCGTCGAGGTATCTCAGGTGGACGGAGAGGCCCCAGATCCCGAGGGGCGTCGCCACCACGAAGCCGAGAAATCCCCAGTGGAACGCGTAGCTCGGCGCGACCGCGAACACCGGGATCACCCACCAGGCGGGGGCCCGCACCGTGCGCAGCTGGTGACTCGTGGCGAGGGGCAAGGCGAGCAGCGCGAGGGACAGGGCCAGGCGCAGCCCCGTGCTCGGCCCGAACAGCGCCACCAGGGGCCCCGCGACGAGATAACTCCCGAGGTACGGCGTGAACGGGTTCAGCTCGAAGACGGCGCGGTGGGTGGACGAGCCCGCCAACCAGGCGAGGGCCGCGCTCACCTGTCCAGCGTGCTGAGGGAGATCGATCAGCGGCGGGTGAGGGCCCACCCAGAGGGGCACGATCAGGAGCGCCGACAGGAGCGTGTAGAGGATGCGGAAGGCTGCGAGCTCCATGCCAGGCCGTGCGCCGGCGTGCCCTCGGCCGGTGGCATCAACGCCGACCGAGCACGCCCGTCACGATCTGGTAACCGACGCTCAACGCGAAATCCTTACCCCCAGCCGGGTTGCGAGGCACTTCCCGGGCCACGCCGAGGCGGAGCTCCTGCTCGGCGGGATCCACCGGAGCGTCGGTGGTCGGTGTCGCGGGCTCCTCGTCTCGCCCAGGGATGTGCCCCTCGAGATCCCGCTCCCGGACCACCTGGTAGAGCTTCGTGGGCACGTAGCCCGGCTCCACGAGCACGTCGGGCTCCACGCCGTGAGCCTGGATGGCCTGCCCCTTCGGCGTGAAGTACAGGGCCGTGGTGAGCTTGAGGCCCGCGCCGTCGGGCAAGTCGAGGATGGTCTGCACCGAGCCCTTGCCGAAGCTCCGGGTGCCGACGACGTGACCGCGCCGGTTGTCCTTGAGGGCGCCGGCGACGAGCTCCGCGGCGCTGGCGCTGAACTCGTTGATGAGCACGACCAGGGGACCTCGGGTCAGCGCGCCGAAATAACTGGCGCGGGCCTCTCGCAGGATGCGACCGCGATGCCGCGTCGAGAAGATGATGCCGCCGCTCAAGAACTCGTCCGCGACGGCGGTGGCTTCGTGGACGAGGCCGCCGGGGTTGTTGCGCAGGTCGAGCACGACGCCCGCGAGGGCGCCGCCCGCCTCGCGTCGGAGCTCCCCCACCTGCTCGATCAGATCCCGGTGGGTCCCCTGCTGGAAGCTCTTGATGCGGATATAGGCCACGTCGCCGTCGAGGAGCTTCGTGGCCACGCTGGCGACGAAGATCACCTCCCGCTGCATCCGCAGCTGCAGGGGAGCGTCCTCGCCGTCGCGGCGGATCGTCAGCTCCACCTCCGTGCCCACCTCACCTCGCATCTGCTTCACCAGCGCGTCGGGCCGCCGCCCGCGCACCGGTTGCCCGTCGATGGCCACGATGCGGTCTCCTGGCCGGATGCCCGCGCGATCCGCCGGCGAGCCCTCGACGGGGGCGATGACGGTCACACGACCGTCTTCGAAGTCCACCTCGACCCCGATCCCTCCGAAGCGGCCCTCCGTATCCGCCTGGAAAATCGCGAAATCCTGGGCGGCGAGGTAGGCCGAGTGGGGATCGAGGGCGCCCACCATGCCCCGCAGCGCGCCCTCCAGCAGCACCGAGCGCTCCGGGGGCTGATAGTACTCGTTCTCGACGGTGACGAGCACCCGCCCCAGCTGGTCGAGCAATCGGTAAGGATCCGGGTGCTCGGGGCCAGGCGCCGCTGCTCCGGTCGATCCAGCGGCGGTCGATCCAGCGGCGGTCGATCCAGCGGCGCGCCCTTCCGGTTGCCTCGCCTCCGCGGTCGCCGCCCCGAACGAAAGCACCAGCAGCAGCGCCGTGGACGCCCTCGCGGCGGCGAGCCTCATCGAGGTCCACGCCGTCCCGGCAGCGATTTCACGAGCACATCGAAATCCACCGGGGCGTCGTGAGGAGTCGCTGAGGGGCACCACTTAGATATGCCTCCGTCAGGTCCGTCGAAGCAAGGCGGCGATCCGCGTCTCCGCCGGCCACCGGCCCATGTGGGCTGAGCGGTAGCGGTGCCCCCGCGCCTCATCACGGCTCGGTCACGGGGCCATTGCTATCGCGGGAGCGATTCAATAGGCTGTGGCACTGAAAGCGTAAAAGCGCGCTGCCTTCGGACAGCGCCACACAATCGAGAGGTTAGTGCGTGGCCGACGAGACGACGACCCGTAGTGGGAGCGATAAGCGGAAGCAGAGTCTTTATTTCCCCGAGACCATGCTTCAGGAGATCAAGGACGAGGCCGCGCGGCTGGACCGGTCCCTGTCCTGGGTCGTTCAGCGCGCGTGGAAGCTCGCTCGCCTGGAGATCAAGAAGATTCCCAGCGTCAACGACGTAGCGGACGACGAAGAGACCGAAGGGACGTGAGCCCTGTTGTGGGACTCGGAGTTGGTCGTTGAGACCAGCACGTGAGCACGAGTGCCTTGATGAGTCACGCCGGGCCACCGCCCGACGCAGCGCGCCCCAGCGTCGAATCCTTCGCTACGGCGGAGGATGGTACGCGGCTCTACGTCCGGTGGCGCCGGCTCGAGCGTGACTCGTTCGCGCGCCCCAGCTCCGATCCCGTCGCGGCCGTCGAAGCGCCTACGGCGCTGCTCTGCGACGGCCTGGTCTGCGACGGGTTCATCTACAAGTACCTGTGGGACGATCTGGCGACGCGCATGGCCGTCGCCCACTTCAACTACCGCGGTCACGGACGCAGCGAGGCTCCTCGGGATCGGGAGCGCATCGACGTGGCCGCCCTCGCCGGCGACGTACACGCCGTGCGCGCGCACCTCGGGGAGCCACCCGTCGTGTTGGTGGGGCATTCCCTCGGCACCCAGGTGGCCCTCGAAGCCTATCGCGCGCGCCCGGACGCCGTGCGCGCGTTGGTGCTGGTTTGTGGCAGCTTCGGGAGGGTGACCCACACCTTCAAGGGGTCCGACATCCTCGCGAGCGTGCTGCCAGGGTTGATGGACTTTGCCGTCAAGCACCCGAAGCTCGTCCGCGCCGTGTGGGGACGCATGCCGATCAAGACGGCGGTGCGCCTGGCCCAGCTGGTGGGCGACATCGATCGGCGGGTGCGCCCCGAAGACGTGGAGCCCTACTTCCGTCACGTCGCGGATTTCGACTTCGAGCTCTTCCTGCGGATGCTGTCGCACGCGGGGGAGCACTCCGCCCAAGACCTGCTGAAGAACGTGCAGGTTCCCGCTCTGGTCATCGGGGCCGAGAACGACACCTTCACGCCTCCCGCGTTGTCGGAGGCGATGGCTGAGTCCTTGCCTCGGGGTGAGCTGTTCATGGTGCCCGGCGCGACGCACGTCGCCCCTCTCGAGCACCCGCAGCTCATCGCCGAGCGGATCATCGAGTTCCTGGAGGACCACCGCCTGCTGGGGTGATCCCAGCGCGGCGCGGAGGGGCGAGAGAGGGGAAGCGTGGCGGACGGTCTGGCTTCGGCGGAGGTGGGAGAGCTGCTGCGACTGCTCGCGCACGACCTGCGGAACCCGCTCTCCGCCGTGGACAGCAACGTGAGCTTCCTCGAAGCGGAGCTCGAGCTCCGTTCGGCGCCCGCGCGGGAGTCCCTCGACGATCTGAAGCTCTCCTGCGATGGGCTCGCGCGCATCGTCGACAGCGTCGAGGTGCTGGGGCGCTTCCTGCAGGGGCGGGCGACGGAGGAGCGGCGCCCGGCTCCGCTCCCCGTGCTGCTCGGGGAGGCGGTGGAGGCCAGCCGAGCCCACGCCAGGAGCCACGGCGTCGAGATCGGCGTGGGCGAGTGCACGAGCCGGGCCGTCGACGTGATCGTCGGTCGCGAGATGTTCACGAGGGCGGTGCGGGCGCTGCTACAGAACTCGATCCAGCACGCTCCCCAGGGGAGCCAGGTGACGCTCGAAGCGCGCGAGCAACCGGAGCAGGTGGTCGTGATCGTGTCGGACACGGGGACTCCCCTCGAACCGGACATGCTCGAGGGGGCGTTCACGGCGGCGGGGCAGCTCCGGGCGAAGCGTCGCGGCGGGGGGCGCTACAGCGCGGGGCTGGGCTTGTTCTGCGCGCGGATTTGCGCGGACGCGGCGGGCGCCCAGGTGCGGGCAGGGAGCTCGAACGCGGGCAACTGGTTCGAGCTCGTGGCGCCGCGGGCCTGATCCGGCGACCCCGGTCAGGGTTGGAAGATGGCGATGGTCTCGGGGGCGCGGAAGAGGAGCTTCCCCGTCTCGCCGGGGCATCCCCAGCAGTTGCTGAAGTGCAGGCGCGGTCGGATCGAGTCGCTGTACGCGAGGGCGATCGGGCCCGGCTCGTCGCGCATCACGAAGCTGGCCGCGAGGCGGTGCTCCTCGTCGTTCACCACGTGGTAGGCGAGGACGAAGGACGTGCTCTTGCCGGAGCGCGCCGTGACCACGAGGAAGTGGGCGCCCCGCGCCGGGTTCCAGCGCAGGGCCTGCACCGTGAAGAGGAAGCCTTTGCGATCACCGGGGCCGCGCGCCACGACCGTGTTCGCGGCCTCGGGCTCGCGGAAGAGCACCACTTCCTGGGCGAGGGGCTGTGTGCGGGGGTCGAGCTCGAGGAGCTTCGTCACCTGCTCCGCGGTGAGCGCGACCTTCTCGAAGGCCGCCTGGCCCAGGGTGGGCTCCTTGAGCTTCAGCCCGTTGGGGGCGCCATAACAGCAGCGGAACCCGACGTCTTCGAGGGAGACCTCCTCGAGGGTGACGCGCCGAGCGCAGCGTCGCTCCACCCCGGGCGCGCCCGCCGGAGCGCCACGCACGACGGGGCCTGCGGGCTTCGTCTCGCCGCGGGGCGGCACGACGTCGCTCGAGGTCCACTCGAGGAGCGAGCCCATGGAGAGCACCTCGAAGGCGTTGGGGCACGTCCGGGGGTTGTCCTCGCAGGCGGTGTTCCACTCCGGGCCCGTGGGGTAGGTGCTGCTCTCGGGACCCTTGCAGGCGCGCTCCCACTCGAGCTCCGTGCACAGGCGGCCGCCCCGCTCGGCGCAGAGACGCACGGCGGTCTCTCGCTTCACGCCGAGGCGCGGTGGCTCGGCCGGGTCATTGGGATAGGGCAGCCGATCGATCCGGAAGGGCCCGAGCTGCAGGGTGGTCTCCCGGGGCTCGATCTCCGGGCGCCGCCCCTCGTCGCCGGGGCGGCTGCCGGCGCGGAAGGAGCCGACGGGGATGTGGGAGGTCTCACCGGCCGCCAGCTGGGGAGCGGTGGCGGGGCGCGCGGCTTGGACGGTGGCGGGGGCGCTCGGCTCCTCCGTGTCGGTGCCGCCGCGCTCTCCACAGGCGGCGACGAGCGCGATCAGGGCCAGCCCAAAGGGCGCTCGCTTCCAGGGCATGGCCGGAGCCTGCCTGGCTCCCGGGCCCCGGGGCAAGGGCTTCCCCGGCCGGGCAGCGTGCGCCCGTTCCCCGGCTGGTCTAGGCTTGCTCGACCATGGCGCACCCCCTCGCCCAGTACTTGGCCCCCCTCATGGACCAGGACCTCGACGAGCTTCGGGCCATCGTCGCGCGTTGGGTCGTCGAGGCACCCACGGAGCTGGAGCGGAACCGGTACCGACTGTTCGGCGCGGAGCTCGGCGCCGTACAGCGACGCATCCAGGCGCGCTCCACGCCGCCCACCCAAGAAGAAATCGAAATCGCGCTCCTCGCCGTGCTGGCCATCTCCGGTCGCCAGGTGGCGTCTGCCGGTTGAGCCGCGCTCGGACCGTTTTTTTGCCATGAGCAGTGAGTATCAGGTTGGGCCCGACACCTTCGTGGCCTTGGATTTCACCGTCTTCGACGGAGAGGGGGAGGCGGTGAGCGAGGCCGAACGTCTCGGCTTCGTCTTCGGGCGCGGGCAGCTCTTCCCCGCGCTGGAGCAAGCCCTCGACGGGCTCGGCACCGGAGATCGCGGGGTCGTGACCTTGGCTCCGCGAGACGCCTACGGCGAGCGGGATCCCCAGGCCATCCTCGAGGTGGATCGCGCGGAGTTCCCGCCGGAGGTCGCCCCAGGCGATCGCTTCGAGGCGGAGAACGACGCCGGAGCGGTGCTCGTCCTGAAGGTCCTCGACGTCGGTCCCGACACGGTCCACCTCGACTTGAATCACCCCTTGGCGGGCCAGGAGGTCCGCGTCGAGTTCGCGGTGAGCGAGGTGCGTCCGGCCACCAGCGAGGAGCTCGCCGCCGCAGACGCCGCACTCGAGGCCGCCCAGGACCAGAGCGCCGCCGGCACGACGAACGGGACGCCCGTCGCGGCTCCCGTGATTCCGCTCGACCGCTTGCTTCGGGGGCGGACCAGGGGCTACGAGAGGAGCCCCGCGGGTGTCACCCCCGCCACCCAGCCTGGAGACAGCGATGAGCATTAACGAACTCTTCAAGTACGACGTCCGTATCCGCGAACGCATGCTCGAGCGGAAGCAGCTCACGGAGAGTGAGCTCGCGAGCTACCTCGAGGGTCTCCGAGACGTCGAGAGCGAGGCCAGCGCCGTGTCCGTCTCACTGCCCGCGCCCGCGGATGCGGAACCCGGCGCGGCCAGCGAATCCGGCGAAGAGGCGGCGCCCAAGTCGACGGAGCTCCCGTGACCACCGAGGGGGAGGGGAAGGAGCCCGCGGCGGAGAGCGCCGCCGCGTTCGAGGCCGCGCGGAACGAGGACGCCGCCGCGGAGGGAGGGCAGGAGCTCCCGGCGGTGGACTTCGCCACCTTCGTGCTGTCCCTGAATCACTCCGCGCTGGTGCACCTCGGGCTCGCTCCCGATCCCGTCACCGGGCAGACCGAGGTGAACCTGCCCCTGGCGCGACAAACGATCGACCTGGTGGCTCTCCTCCAGGAGAAGACGAAAGGGAACCTCACCGGTGAGGAGGAGCGCATCATCGAGCAAATCCTGTACGAGCTCCGGCTCGGTTACGTGGAGACCTCCAAGGCCTCGAAGTCGAAGTGAGGGCGCCCGGCTCGCGGTGAGCTCCGTCGCGCCTCCGACGTCCGGCGTCGCGCGCTCGTCGGCGACGCCGCGCTGGGCTCCTTTTTACTGGGCCCGTCCCTGCTGGGCGTCGAGCGCGCTGGCGTTGCTGATGCTCTTCGTCGCCGCTTGTGATCGGCTGGCCCTCGACTCCGAAGAGCGTCCGGAGGGGAATCAAAACCAGCCACCCGAACCGGGAGTTCTGGATCAGCCCGCGCCTCCGCCCCCCGCTCCCCCGGTTCTCCCAGCTCCTTCCCTCGGCGATCGGCCGCAGAGCTTCGCCGATCTCGCCGAGCGCGCGGATCCGGCGGTGGTCTTCGTGCGGACGATCCAGGCGCGGGCGCGGCGCATCGTCGGTGAAGGGCAGGGTACCGGCTTCGTCTTTGATTCGGACGGCTTCATCCTGACGAACAACCACGTCATCGACGGCGCGCGGGACATCCACGTGGCGTTCCCGAACGGACGCGAGCTCCGGGCGGAGATCGTGGGCAAAGATCCCCCGACGGACGTGGCGGTGCTGCGCGTGAAGGAGCGGGGCTTGCCCTTCGTGCCCCTCGGCGACTCCGACGCGACCCGCGTCGGAGATTGGGTGATCGCCATCGGCAACCCCTTCGGGCTGGCGCACACGGTGTCGGCCGGCATCGTCTCGGCCAAGGGACGAACCCGCGACGACGTGCAGCTGCCCGGTGACGCGTCGGGCTACTACAACTTCATCCAGACGGACGCGAGCATCAACCCGGGCAACTCGGGCGGCCCGCTCATCGATTTGACGGGTCACGTCGTGGGGATGAACACCGCGATCCGCCAGCAAGCCAACAGCATCGGCTTCGCGATCCCCATCAACATGATCAAGGAGCTGCTGCCGCAGCTGCGCACCAAGGGGCGCGTCGAGCGCAGCGCGATCGGGGTGCACGTGTCGTCGGTGCGCCCCGAGGACGTCGAGCGGCTCGGCCTGAACCGCCAGGGCGGAGCCCTCGTGCGCCACGTGGTGCCCGGGGGGCCGGCGGCGCGGGCAGGCCTCAAGCCCGACGACGTCATCGTCGCCTTCGACGGCAACGAAGTGGTCAGCCCCGAGCGGTTGCGATGGCAGGCGAGCCTCGCGGGCGTCGGTCGCACCGTGACGATGCGCGTCGCCCGCGGCCAAAAGGAGCGGGATCTGCAGGTGACGTTGGTCGAACTCCCCGAAGCGCGCCCGCAGGTGCCGGCGATGCCCTTCGGCCTCCCCTGAGCCGGCGTCGGGGCGGGGCCAGGGCGATGATCCGCCTGGCCTCCGCCCGGGGCTCAGGCGATGGGCAGCCGCACGACGAAGGAGGTACCGCGTCCGAGGGAGCTCTCGACCTCGATCAGGCCCCCGTGGCGCACCACGAGCTCCTGGACGATCGCCAGGCCGAGCCCGGTGCCCTGACCCTCGGGCTTCGTGGTGAAGAACGGGTCGAAGATCCGGTCGAGGTGCTCATGGGCCACGCCCGGGCCATTGTCCGAAACGCGCACCACGCCGAAGCCTTCTTCACTGTGCGCGTGCACGACGATCTCGCGCCCGCCCTCGCTCGCGGCGTGGATCGCGTTGGTGATCAGGTTGACGAAGACCTGCACGAGCTGACTGGAGCTGCCCCGCACGAACGGGGTCGCGTCTCCGACGGCACGCTCCAGGAGCACCCCGTGGCGCGCCAGCTCGTGTTCGCAGAAGGTGATGGACTTCTCCACGACCTCGAGGAGCGAGACGCGCGCCATCGGCTCTCCGCTGGGCCGCGCGTGGCTCAGCAGATCCTCCGAGAATCGGGCGATGCGCTCGGCGGACTCCGCGATGCGGTCGAGCTTCATCAGCTCGTCCTCCGCGGCTTCGCCCGCTTCGCGGCGGCTCCGGACGCGCCTGCGCAGCTGATCGGTGTAGGCGACGATCGAGGTGAGGGGGTTGCTGAGCTCGTGGAGGATCCCCGCGGTGATTTGCCCGAGCGTCGCCAGTTTGTCCGAATGCGCCACGCGCGCGCGCAGCCGCTCCTGCTCCTCCATGCGGCGGCTCTCCCGCTGGCTGAGCTCGAGGCAGCGCTGGATGGCGCGGGTGGCCAGGTGCAGGAACGCCTCCTCCTGCTCCTCCGTCGAGAACCCGAGCAGGGAGGCGTCGAGGTGCGGCCCTGCGCCGGGACGTGATCCGTCGCGCACCGTGGGTGACGCGGTGGAGGGCACGGCGCGGCGCGCGAGGTGCAGCGTGGAGCCCGCTCCGTCGATTTCGAGCACGAGCTCCGGCTCCAGAGAGGAGAACAGCCGCAAGGGGGCCTCTGCTCCGGGCTCCGCGACGCTGACGGGGTAGTCCGCTTCGATCCACGGGAGGCTGACGGCGTGCCCGCTCGGGCTGGAGGTGCGCAGGCAGAGGCCGACCGCGAGCCCCGGCAGGAGCGAGCTCAGCTCGCGCACCAGGAACCGCGCCGTGACCCGGGGCCCTTGCTCCAGGGGCGCGTCGAGGGTCATGAGCAGGATGGACTCGGGCAACGTGGCCCGGCGGATCGTCCCGGAGTTGGGCGGTGACGCGAAGGGCTCCTCCGTAGCGGCGGACCTCTCGGCGCCGCCGTGGGCGAAGGGCGCCCGAGGGCGGGGCGGTCGGGAGGAGGAGCGAATGGTCACGGATGATCCTTCGGGTCTTCGGGGGCGCTCGATCTCTCCAGATCGACGATCTTGGTGCTGCCGACATAGCTCTTCGTCTCGTAGTGGGTGATGCGGCCCACCTTGCGGACGATCTCCGCCATGCGCTCGCTCTCCGCGATGATCACGTCGAGCCCGCGGCGCGTCGCAGGGTCCTCGAGCCGGCGGCGGAGCAGCTCCGCGTAGCCGATGACGCTGGTGAGGGGCTGGTTGAGCTCGTGGGCGGCGGCGCCGGCGAGCTCCGCCACCAGCGCCTGGCGTTCCCGGGAGCGGAGCTCGTCCTGGGCCTGGTGGAGGCGGGCCTCCATGGCGAGCCGCTCGCGGATGTCGGTGAAGATGCCGACGCTACCGACCGCCTGGTTGCCGTCCATCACGAGGGACGCCGACAGGGTGACCTGGATGCGCTCTCCGCCGCGAGCGAGCATGTCGACCCGGTAGTCCTCGAGCACGCCGGGACCCGTGAAGCGCGGATCGCGGATGCGCCGCATGACCTCCCGCGCGACGCCGGGCGGATAGAGGCGCTCGACGTTCATGGTGCCGAGGACCTCGCTCGGCTCGTAGCCGAAGATGCGCGAGGCGGCGCGGTTGAAGAGCAGGATGCGCCCCTTCAGATCCGCGGACACGATGCCGTCGACGGAGCTCTCGATGACGCGCTCCAAGAACTCCTTGGTCTGCTCCAGCTCGACGGCGGTGTTGCGCTCCTTGGTGACGTCGCGAAACGTGAACAGGACCGCGTCGTCCTCGTGCAGCACGCTGCTGAAGCTCACGTTGACGATGAGGAAGCCGCCGTCCCGCGTGGCCAGCTCCACGTCCACTCCCCGCGGGTACAGGCCGTCGGCGAAGCCGCGCAGCAGCCGCTCGGCGCGCCCGCGGTGCCGCGGCGTCACCAGATCCGTCAGGGACAGCTCCATGAGCTGCGTCTCGCTGTGTCCGGTGATTTCTCGGGCCCGGGGGTTCGCGAACAGGACCCGCCCGCTGCGATCGATGACCACCATCCCGTCGGCGGCGCTCTCGAAGAAGTCCGCGTAGCGCTGGAACAGCTGCACTCGGCGCTCCGCCTCCACCCGCGCCACGGCCACCTGCTTCGTCTCGTCCTTGAGGTCCTGGAGGATGCGCGCGTTGCGTAGGGCGATGCCCGTCGCGTTGGCGATGGTGTGCGCGAGGGACAGCTCGTACTCGGTGAACTCGACCGCGTGACGGCCGCGCAGGCAGAGCACCCCGAGGGCTCCGTCTTCGTGCAGGATCGGCACCAACCCCATGGACGTGAAATCGAGGCCAGGCTCGTTCTGCCGGACGGCCTCCAGCAGCGGGTGGTGCGCGACGTCGCGGATCACGAGGGCCTGGCGGGTGGCCAACACCTCGCGGATCTCGGGGTATTTGTGCAGCTCGATGGGCAGATCGCGGACCTGCTCGTCGTCGCTGGTGGCCACGACGAAGCCCGTCGCGGGATTGTCTCCCACGAGCACGATGCTGCAGCGATCCACGTGCACGATCTCGGCCATCCGCTGCACCACGGTGAACAGGATGTCGTGCATGTCGAGGCTGGAGGCGAGGGTCTGGGTGAGCTCCAGCACCGTCTTCCGATCCTGCTCGCGACGATCGAGGCGCTCCACGTAGCTGCGCAGGCGCATCTGCATGCGCACGCGCGCGATGAGCTCGACGGCCCGAAAGGGTTTGTGGACGTAGTCGTCCGCGCCGAGGTCGAAGATGCGCCCGATCTCCTCCTCCGAGTCGAGCCCGGTGAGGACGACGACCGGGACCTGCCCGTGGCGCGGGTGAGCGCGGATGTACCGGAGGACGGCGTAACCGTCCGGCGGCGGCATCACGAGATCGAGGAGCACCAGCCCCGGCGTGTTGCGCTCGAGCCAGGCGAGCGCGGCGGCGCCTCCATCGACGACATGGCAGTCGAGTCCCGCGCCGCGCAGCGTCCTCTCGAGGACGCTGCGGCTGACGGAGTCGTCATCGACGACGAGGAGGGGGGACACACCCACGTGGGAGAGGGTACCACCTTCCGGCCGTCGGGCGTCTCCTGGAACAGTCGTTATCCGGCGGGCCGACCGGCGAGTCTGGGGAGCCAGAGGACCGCAGATGGCTCGAATCACGCGCCGCAGAGGCGTCGACGGGCTGCCCCACGAGTGGCATGGGAGAGGCCATGGGGGTATACTTCCGCGCCTCCGCAGCGCGTTCCTGCGGGAGATCGGGACCGACCATGACCACCTCTTCGCCGCACGCGAGCAGCTGGCCTCCTCTCGAGGAGGAGGACGACGGCGTCGAGCTGTTGGGGCCGACGAGTCAGGTCGTCCATCAGGTGAGCCGCGCGCCGCGCCCCGTGGCCCCCACGGATCCTGGGGCGGACGGCCCCTCCGTCGTGATCGCGCCCCAGGCAGAGCTCCCGGCCCTGGGCGGCGCGCGCCAGAAGCGCGTCATCGAGCCGACCTTGGTGATCCGGGATCGCCAGCAGGTGGAGGACATCCGCGCCGGGATCCGCCGGGCGGATCGCCGTCGTGCGCGCAAGAAGGTCCAGGGGGTCTTGTTCTGGGGTACGGCGAGCGCCCTGGCGTTCGGATTTGGCACCGCGGTGGCGTTCTTCGCCGCCAGCGGGGAGACGCACGAGGCCGCCGTCGACGCGCGATTCCCGGGTGCGGTCTCCGCGGAGAGGGCCGCCGAGCCTGCGAGCGCTGCCGCCCGAACGAGCACCGAGCGCGACGCAGATGCGACGGGTGACGAGATGGGCGCTCGGGGCGCACATCAGCGTCGAGGAGACGGCACGAGCCCCACGCCGCCCGACACGACGGCACCTCGCCCGGCGGGCGAGGTGATCTCCCTCGCAGACCTGCCCGACGCCGTCGATGCGGCGCCCGCGGGAGGACAGAGGGAACGAGGCGGCGACGAGCGCGAGGCAACCGGAACGTCCACACGCGCCCCCGCGGTGGTGTCCCTCGAGGACCTCTGACCCAGAGGTGCGCGCAGGGAGCATCTCGGGGTACGCGGCGGAGGCGCAGCGCGTACCTGGCGCGACGAAGAAGACGCCGTGAACCGGAGCGAATGGGGCTCCGACGTGGACACCGCGAGGGGCGATGCGCCGGTGTCTCTCTCTTGAACAAGTAATCGTTCCGTTCGGGGCGCGGGATCTGGGCGACGCTCGGCCGCCGAGTCAGCTCTGCGCCCCTGTCCGACTCGTGGGCCGAAGTGACCCCTGGTGGGACCGAGTTGACGCGTTTCGTCCAGCGCTTCCCAGCGGGTGACAATTTTCGTCACCTCGCTCTCTCACCTCCCGCGATATCCACGCTCTCGCGGTCACATCGCCCCCAGCAGGTGATTTGAGCCATGAAAGGCTACGGGAGAACCTTTCTCGTTGCTCATGACGACGTTGGCACGCGACCTGCTTTAGGGATGGGTGTCGGAGACGAGCTCGCAGAGACGGCAGCTCACATCCGACGCGAACTCCCTGGGCATGAAGCCCGCGTCCGAAGCTCCTCACCTGGAAAGGATCTCCCCATGTCGCTAGCAAAGAAGTTCAAGAACAGCCGCGGCTTCACGCTCGTGGAGCTCATGATCGTGGTGGTCATCATCGGCATCCTCGCCGCCCTCGCCATCTACGGTGTCCGCCAGTATGTCACCAACGCCAAGACGGCCGAGGCTCGCCTGGCCCTGGGGCGCATGGGCAAGGACGCGGCGGCGGCCTACGAGGGGGAGCGAATGGGTGGAAGCGTGATGGCCCTGGGCAGCACGCGGGGTGTCACGCGACGGCTCTGTGCGGCGGCGCTCGCCCCGGTCCCCGCGACGATTCAGGCGTCCGGTGAGAAGTACCAGCCGACCGCTCAGGATTGGCGGACCCAGGGCGCGAACGCCGAGGAGATCGGCTGGAGCTGCCTGAAGTTCACCATGGAGCAGCCGATCTACTTCCAGTACAACTACGACACCTCCTTCGGTACGACCCCCACGAACGCGGTGAACGGCCAGACCTTCACGGCGTCGGCGACCGCGGACATGGGCGGTGTGTACAAGGTGCTGAGCCTGGGTGGTGCGGTTGCGGCCGACTCGACGGCTGGGAACGCCCTGGTCCTCACCGTCGCTCCGTCGATCGAAGAGTCTGAGACCACCAACCTCGGTGGCGGCGACGGCGACGGCGACGGCGACGGCGACTGAGCCCCGCTCCTGACGCCACAGAGAACGTCCTCCTTCGGGGGGACGTTCTTTTTTTTTGTGTGTGTGGGCTCGCGGGCGAGTCCCCGGCGCCGCTCAGCGAGCCGCGCCGAGCGCTCGCTGGAGCGCGCGGGTCACCCCCGGGAGCGCCGCGGGGTCCAGACCCATGTGGGTCACGGCTCGCACTCGCTCCGGGCCGAAGGCGCCGATGAGCACGCCGTGCTCCCGGGCGGCGGCCACGACGCGCGCCGCGGGGACGCCGGGCACGTCGATGAGCACGATGTTCGTCTCGACGGGGAGCACCGTCACCCCAGGGACGTCGGCGAGCGCCGTGGCGATGCTCCGAGCCGCCGCGTGATCCAGGGGGAGCCGCGCTCGGTGATGTTCGAGGGCGTAGAGGGCTCCGGCGGCGACGATGCCCGCCTGTCGCATGCCGCCGCCGAGCATTTTGCGCCAGCGCCGCGCGCGCCGGATCAAGGGCGCGGGGCCACACAGCGCGGACCCCACGGGCGCCCCGAGCCCTTTGGAGAAACAAACGCTCACCGTGTCGAAGGGGTCGCTCAGGGTCGCCTCGCTCGTGCCGCTGGCGACGGCGGCGTTCCAGAGCCGGGCGCCGTCGAGGTGGAGCGCGAGCCCGCGCCGGCGCGCCAGGGCCGCGATGGCGAGCACGTCCTGTTGGGGGAACACTCGTCCCCCCGCGCGGTTGTGGGTGTTCTCGATGGCGATCAGGCGCGTCTGCGGGCAGTGATCATCGGTGGGTTTGATCAGCGCCTCCGCGTCCTCGGCGGTGAAGATGCCGCCGCGCCCCGCGCACACGAGCTGGACGCCCGCCAACGCCCCTGCGGCGCCCGACTCGTAGAAGGCGCAGTGGGCGCCCTCACCGACGATCACCTCGTCCCCCCGCGTCGTATGACACAGCAGGGCGATCTGGTTCGCTTGCGTCCCGCTGGGCACGAAGAGCGCCGCCTCCTTCCCGACGAGCTCGGCGACCCGCTCCTCGAGCGCCCGGACGCTCGGATCTTCCCCGTAGACGTCGTCACCGACGGGTGCGGCGGCCATGGCGGCGCGCATGGCGTCCGTCGGCTGCGTGACGGTGTCGGAGCGGAGGTCGAAGAGCGCGGTGGTCGACATGGGCGTCGAGCATGAGCCGGCCACCCGCAGGCGCAAGGGACGTGGCCGCCAGGTGACCGGTGCCTGGCGGCCAGCCCCCGAGCGCGAGGATCTGATCTCGAAACTCTCGAAATCTCTACCTCTCCAGGGTGGGCACGTTTCGTGCTCACGAGGGGTGCTGCGATGCAGCCCATGCGAGCTACAATGGAGAGCGTGCAGTATCCGGTCGCGGTCAGCGTGCGCTATCTGACGGAGAGGTATCGCTCGACATGGGTTCTCCCGGAGGGAACCGTGCCCGAGTCCGTGCCTCACAACACCGCCGCCCGCCACCTGGAGCTGGTCCTCGAGGCCTGGAGCCGACGGACCCCTCGCACCGTCCGCGTGGCTCGCAATCTCGCCGTGCGTTGGGTCGAGGAGGCGCCGAACATCGGGATCGATCCCGACGTCTGCCTCTTGGAGCCGCCGCCGGAGAACGCGGAAGACCTGGGGAGCCTGTGCACGTGGCGTCCGGGTCAGGTTCCCCCGCCTCTCTGCTTCGAGATCGTGAGCGCGAACCACCCTCACAAGGACTACACGGAGCTCCAAGATCGCTACGCGGCTTTGGGGACACAGGAGCTGGTCGTGTTCGATCCACTCCTCGTGGGCCCACGCTCCCTCGGCGGACCGGTCCCGCTGCAGGTGTGGAGACGCGTGCCGGCGGGGCTGTTCGAGCGGGTGCACTTCGGTGATCGGCCGGCCTTCTGCGAGGTCCTCGGCGCGTGGCTCGTGCCCTGCGGGCGGCTCCTCGAGATCGCGGACGATCGCGCCGGGGTCCATCGCTGGCAGACCGAGGCGGAGTTCGAGCGCGCCGAGAAAGAGCGGGAGCGGCAGGCCCGTATCGAGCTGGAGCGACGCCTGGCGGCCCTCGAGGCGCAGCGGGAAGACCATCGGCGCGGATCGTGAGGTCGGTCGCGCGGCGGCGTCTCCGGCCGGGGCCACGAGCGGCGCTCTCAGGTTGGTGAACGCTGGTTGGTGAACGCTCCTTCGCCCTTCGAGCGTCGCGTGCCGTCGCGGTTCGCCGCCGAGCGGCACGCGCTGCGCTCACATCTCGCTCAACCTTGGAGCCCGTTCGGAGCCATCAGCGGGCTTCGAGGCGATCGAGTTCGCGCTCGAGGGCTCGCTTCAGCTTGTCCGCGGCGCCGCTGATGGCCTGGTCGACGTTGTCTGCGTGGTGGGTGACGGCCGTCGGGGGGCGCCCTTCGACGCGGGCTTCCATCATGCAGCGCTTGTCGCCGGCGCTCGTCTTCTCGCCGTTCTCGTCGCCGAGGTGCACCTCGACGCGGGTGATGCGGCGCGAGAAATGGCTCAGGGCGTGGCTGACGACCTTCTCCACGTGCGCGGCGAGCTTCTCGCGACCTTCGATGTTGTTGTCCGTATTGAGTCGGATTTGCATAACTTTCTTTCCGAGAGAGCCGGCTGCGGCCGGCCTCCTGCAATCTAGATCAGTTCCGGGGCGAAGGAACGCCTCAGAGCGTCGACGGGAACTTCCCGGCCGCGATCAGCAGGTAAAGGACGCGGAGCGTCCCCTGGTAGTAGGGGGCGTCGTCGATGTCCGCGCTCATCCAGGCCGAGAAGTGCTCGTTCGCCTTCGCCTGGCTCACGGCGACGCTGCCGAGGGCCAGAGAGCCATAAAAGGCGCTGTTGGCGTCCCCGCTGATCCCGGCGAACCCCCGGGAGTCCACCTGCGCGCTCGTCCACTCGAGCAGCGCCTTGGCTCGCGGGTCCCCCGTCCAGGCGTAGTCCGTCGCCAGACGCCACGGGACCCGGCACGCGTCGTAGCCGTTGTAGGAGAAGCCCGTGGCCGGATCGAAGCCCGCCCCGTTCCACGTCATGGCATCCGGCCACAGGAAGAGACCGTCCGGGTGGTGCCCACGGCTCTCCTCGAGCAGCGCGTAGCTGTCGTCGATCAGAGTGTTCCAGAGGTCGGCGCCTTCGGGATCCCGCTCCGCGAAGACCCGGTAGTATCCGGGCGCCCAGTAGGAGGGATTGATGAGCCCGTTGTCCGAGCAGCCACCCCAGTGATCGCCTGGGCGCATCACGAGCCAGCTGCCGCACTGCTCGGTGACGCTCGGCTTCCGGAGGTTCCGGATGACGGCGAGGGCTGCGTCCGCATAGCCGCCCCAGCGCGCGTCCGCTTGCACCAACGCCATCGCCACGTCGAGATCCGCGTCGGTGGCTGGTCCGCCTCCGCCGCAGCTTCCGCAGGCGCCACACTCCCAGTTCATCAGGCCCGAGCTCCCCTTCGCGGCCTGTTCGTAGAACTTGTGGAGGGCGTCGAAGTCCTCCTGGGGACCGAGGGTCGCGGTGATCAGCATGCCGTAGCCGATGCCCTCCGAGACGACTCGATCCTGGCCCATGCGCACGGAGGCGCTGCCGTCCGGGCACTCGTGGAAGTGGCCGGCGCGCCACGCGGCGTACTCGGCGTCGAGGCGATCCGGGGCGCCGTCCATCACGTGGGCGTTCCAGTCGCCGGGATGGAGCGTCCCGCCGCCACCGCCGCTGCCACCGCTGGGGAGGGGAGCGCCGCCCCCCGTGGCGTCGTCGTTTCCCTGTCCTCCGGTGGAGGGGGCTGGCTGACCGCCCGTGCCGGGTGGGGTTCCGCAGGAGTCGTCGGGGCAGGGGTTTCCGGGGCCGGCGCTCCCTCCATTGCCGGAGGTTCCGCAGGCCACGAGCGCGAAGAGGAGGGCAAAGGAGCGAAAAGGCATCATGGGTCCGAAGGAAGAGAAGGGGGTGAGCTCATCTTCCCGCGAGTTTGGCCCATGAGCCAGTCCCGTGGTGGGCCTTCGACGCTGCAATTCGCGCAGGGCAAGCGCATCGATCAGGGGGCCACGGTTCGGCGCCGGGCCGCGCTCGAGCGTTGTGGACCTCAGCTCCGCAGGTGCCAGGCTTTCGGCACCGTCATGGCGCGGATGCCGTCGATGGATAGGGTGCAGCCGAGCCCCGAATGCCCGCGTCCACTCCACGGCAAGCGCGGGCTCACCCGATCGCAGCAGTTGTGGTACGCGCTGCCGACCGGGAGCGCGGAGAGCAGGGCGCGCGCCCGGTCCGGATCGGGCGTGTACACCGCGGCGGTGAGGCCGTAGGGGGTGTCCGCCATCAGAGCGAGGGCCTCGTCGTCGTCGTCGACGGCCTGGATCCCGATCACGGGTCCGAAGCTCTCGTCGCGCATCACGTCCATGGAGTGGTCCACGTCGACGAGCACGGTGGGCTCGAAGAAGAATCCGGGACGCTCGGCGCGCCGCCCGCCCGTGAGGATGCGCGCGCCCCGCTGCGTCGCGTCGCGGATCTGCGCCTCCAAGACCTCGATCTGGGCGTCCCGGCGCGCCAGCGGTCCCAGGGTGGTGGCTTCGTCCAGAGGATCGCCGAGGCGCAGCTTGCGGGTCTCCGCGACGAAATGCTCCACGAAATCGTCGAAGAGCTCCCTGCGGACGTAGATGCGTTCGACGGCGCAGCAGCTCTGCCCGGCGTTGTAGAAGGCCCCCTCCACCAGGGCCTGGGCGCTGCGCTCGACCGGGGCGTCTTCGGTGACGTAGGCGGGATCCTTGCCGCCGAGCTCGAGCTGGAGGGGAACCAGGCGGGGCGCGAGCTGGGCGGCGATGCGTCGACCGGTCACGAACGAGCCCGTGAAGAAGGCGCCGTCGATGGACTGGTCGAGGAGCAGGCGGCCCACGTCTCCGCCGCCGACCGCCGCCTGGAAGACGCCCTCGGGCAGCCCTGCTTCGCGCCAGAGCTCCGCTACCCGCAAGCCGCTCAGGGTCGCGAACTCCGACGGCTTGTAGAGCACCACGTTCCCCGTGAGCAGCGCGGGCAGGTACACGTTCCCGCCCACGAAGTAGGGGTAATTCCAGGCAGAGACACAGGCCACCACCCCGAGGGGCTCACGGGTGACGAGCTCCCGCAGACCGGGCGCTTCGTGGACGAGGCGCGCTTCCAGCACCTCCGGGGTGTGCTCGAGGAAGAAGTCGATGCGACTCAGCAGGGCGGTCAGCTCCCCGCGGCTCTGGGTCAGGGGCTTGCCCATCTCGCGCGTGAGGGTCTGGGCGAGCGCGTCGAGGTGCGCCTGGACACTCGACCGGAAGCGTCCGACGACCGCGGTCCGCTCGGCGAGCGGCGTGGCGCGCCAGGAGGGGAGAGCCGCGCGCGCCCGTTGCGCCTTGTCGCGGATCCCCTGCTCGTCGTCGGGGGTGAGTCGCTCGAGCCTCTCGCCGGTTGCCGGATCGATGATGTCCATGGGTCCCTCCCTTGTCTGAGGCTACACCAGCGGGACTCACGTGCACGATGGTTTGCGCCGTTGAGCCGGTGGGCCGCATGACGCTTCTGGGGCGCCGAATCTCCTACCTGTTCACGGAGCAGCAGACCCGCCGGAACCTGCGCGCTTTGTCGAAGTTCTTGGCGCTGCTCGTGGTCGTCGTGCTCGTGTACGCGACGGTGTTCCACGTGCTCATGGCCCTGGAGGGGCAGAGGCACTCGTGGCTGAGCGGTCTGTACTGGACGCTCGTGGTGATGAGCACGCTGGGGTTCGGCGACATCACCTTTCAGAGCGACGCGGGGCGCGCCTTCAGCCTCGTCGTGGTGCTGAGCGGTATCGTCCTGCTGCTCATCGTGCTCCCGTTCGCCTTCATCCGCTATCTGTACGCGCCCTGGCTCGAGGCGCAGATCCGCTCGCGGGCGCCGCGGCGCTTGCCGTCGCAGGTGCAGGACCATCTCATCATCACCCACTATGACGTGACCGCTCAGGGGTTGGTGAAGCGGCTCACGGAGAGCGGCGCGCCCTACGTCGTGATCGAGGCGGACCACGCCAGGGCCGCCAAGCTCCACGACGAAGGGATCTCCGTGATCGTCGGGGAGCCCGACAGCAAGGAGACCTACGTGGCCGCGAACGCCGCCAAGGCCCGGCTGCTCTACGCCAACCACGACGACGCCACCAACGCGAACATCACGTTGACGACGCGGGAGGTCGCGCCGTTCCTCGCCGTGGCGGCGCTGGTCGAGAACGCGGCGTCCAGCGACGTCTTGGAGCTCGCGGGCGCGACCCACGTGCTACCGCTGAAGCAACGGCTCGGTGAGCAGCTGGCGGCGCGCGTCGTGGCGGGGGGGCGCAGCGGTCAGGTGATCGGGGAGTTCGAAGGGGTGCTCATCGCCGAGTTCCCGGTGCACAACACCGAGCTCGCCGGTCAGTCGCTCCGCGCGGCGCGGCTACGGGAGCGGCTCGGGGTGAGCGTCATCGCCTACTGGGAGAGAGGGCACCTGTACCCAGCCCAGGCCGACTCGGTGCTCGACGAGTACGCGGTGATCGTCGTGGCGGGCGCCGAGGAACAGATCGCGCTCCTGGACCGGGCCTTGCGGGTGCCCGGGACGAATGAGCATCCGGTGGTCGTGCTCGGCGGAGGGAAGGTGGGGCGGGCGACGACCCGTGCGTTGCAACGGCGGGGCATCGAGGTGCACATGGTCGAGCGCGCCCGGGAGCTGAGCCCGATCCTCGCCGAGCTCCCGGCGCAGGTGTACTACGGCGAAGCGTCCGAGCTGCGGGTCCTGGAGAACGCGGGGATCCACCAGACGCCCGCGGTCGTGCTGACCACGAACGACGACGCCACCAACATCTTCCTGGCGCTGTACTGCCACCGACTGAACCCCGACGCGCGCATCGTCAGCCGCATCACCCACGAGCGGAACCTCGAGGCGATCCACCGGGCGGGGGCCGTCTTCGTCCTGAGCTATGCGCGGCTCGGGGTGCAGAGCGTGCTCGCCCTCTATCAGCAGCGGGATCTCGTGATCCTCGGGGAGGACGTGGAGCTGTTCTGGGTGCCCGTGCCGCATTCGCTCGGCGGCATGAAGCTGGAGGAGAGCGGGATCGGCGAGCGGACGGGGCTGAACGTCATCGGCGTGCGGACCCCAGAGGCCCTCGTCGTGGGACCCACGGGCGGCGCCGAGCTCGAGCCGGGCGGTGAGCTCATCCTCGCGGGGACGCCCGCGCAGCGCCGCATCTTCGAGGACACTTTTGGCGTGGAGTCGTCCTTCGCCACGGGGGTGCCGCTGGTCCGCTGGCGAGGGCGCCGCGCCCGGGCGCGCCAGTGAGCTGAGCGGCACCTGGGGGCGACTGGAATCCCGGCGCGGCCCGGCGCTGGTCACGAGCGCCCGAGCGTGGCACATCGGTCTCGCCGTGATCAGCGATGGACGTACCCTCGACACACCCCTGACGATCGAAGCCGACCCGCCCGGACCGGCCACGACGGGACGCCTCGGGGAGCTCTGGCTGGCGGGGCTCGCGTACACGATCCTCGTGATCCTGTTCGGTGCCGTCGTGCGGATCACGGGGTCGGGGGCGGGCTGTGGGCAGCACTGGCCCACCTGTCAGGGTGAAGTCGTCCACCTGCCTCAGAGCGTCGAGACGGTGATCGAGCTGACGCACCGGATCACCTCCGGCCTCAGCATGCTCGTGGTGTTCGTCCTCGCGTTCGTCTCCTTCAAGCGTGTGGCCGCCCCCCACCCGCTGCGTCGCGCCGCGATGGCGGCGGTGGTGCTCATGGTGGTCGAGGCCCTCATCGGTGCGGCGCTCGTGCTGCTGCGGCTCGTGGGGGACAACGACTCCTTCGCTCGCGCGGTGATCATGGGGCTCCACCTGGTGAACACCCTGGCCCTCACGGGAGTGATGGCGTGGGCGGCGCTGCTCGGGGGTCGTCCCACGGCGCGCGTCGACTGGAAGTCGGCGGCCCTCAAGCCGCTGCTCGTGGGCACGGTGGGCATCGGGGTCGTCGCCGCCGCGGGCGCGGTGACGGCCTTGGGCGACACTCTGTACCCCGCGACGGCCGGAGTCACCGAGACGGTGTCCCAGGTGGGGAGCGCCGGGGCCCATTTCCTCGAGCGCCTGCGGGGCGCTCACCCGCTCTTGGCGATCGCCGTGAGCGGACTTTTGCTGTGGCTCGGTCCGGATCTGGCCGCGCGCTCCCTCTCCACGAGGGAGGGGGGCGCGGGAGGAGCCGCGCGGTGGTCCCGCGCGCTCACGATCACCGTGTATGGTCAGCTCGCCCTGGGGCTGCTCAACGTCTGGCTCTCCGCCCCCGGCTGGATGCAGGTCGTCCACCTCTGCGCGGCCCTCGTCCTGTGGCTCTGTTGGGTCGGCCTCGGGTTCGCCGTCCTCCAGCGCTCCGGCTGAGGGGCTCTGGACAGGTCCTCGGGGACGGCTCAAAGAAGAACGGCACATGGGCAGCCTCGCCGATCTCGCCGCCTTCCTCGGGTCCCATCGGCGCGTCCTGGTGCTGACCGGCGCGGGGTGCAGCACCGCCTCCGGCATTCCCGACTATCGCGACGAGCACGGAGCGTGGAAGCGGCGTCAGCCCATCACCATCGAGGAGCTCGTGAGCAGCGACCGGGTGCGTCGGCGTTACTGGGCGCGCAGCCTGCATGGCTGGCGCCACATGGGGGCGGCCCGTCCCAACGCGGCGCACCACGCTCTGGCGGCCCTCGAGCGGCGCGGGAGCGTCTCGCTGCTGGTGACGCAGAACGTGGATGGGCTCCACCAGCGCGCCGGCAGTCGCCGCGTGCTGGATCTGCACGGGAGCCTCGACGATGTGGTGTGCCTGAGCTGCGATTTCACCACGTCCCGTGAGGAGCACCAGGCAACCCTCGCCACCCTGAACCCGGAGTTCCTCGAGCTGAGCGGGCGTGTCGCCCCCGACGGCGACATGGACCTGGACGGCGCCCACTACGAGGCCTTTCGCGTGCCGGACTGTCCCGACTGCGGCGGAGTGCTCAAGCCCGGTGTGGTCTTCTTCGGCGAAGCGGTGCCGAAGCCGAGGGTGGAGCGCGCCTACGCCGCCCTCGATGACTCCGACGCGCTGCTGGTCGTGGGGTCGTCGCTGATGGTCTTCTCCGGCTACCGATTCGCTCACCGGGCGGCGCGGCAGGGCATGCCCATCGCGATCCTCAACCGCGGCCGGACCCGCGGGGACGCGCTGGCGAGCCTGAAGGTCGAGGCGGAGATCGGCGAAGCGCTGAGCGTCGCGGTCACGGCCTTGGGCGCAGGGACGCCCCTTGGAGTAGAGTCGGGCCATGTCCGTGGTCGACCAGGTGGCCCAGTGGGCCGATGAACGTTTCGAGGCAACCGTCGAGGAGCTCTGCGGCTACCTCAGGATCCCGGCGATCTCTTGCGAGCCCGCCCACCACGGCGACGTGGCGCGCCTGGCCGCGCAGATCCGCGCGGAGCTGGCGGCGTTGGGGTTCACCGCCCATGTGAGGGAGCTGCCCGGGGCCCTGCCGCTCGTCGCGGCCGAGCGTCGTTGCACGCGGGAGGATGCCCCGACGGTCCTGGTGTACGGACACCTCGATCTTCAGCCGGTGCGGGGCGAGGCCTGGTCGACGCCTCCCCACGAGCCGACGCGCAAGGGGGAGCGCCTCTATGCGCGGGGCGCTGCCGATGACATGGGGGGCTGGGTGTCCCACGTCGCGTGCTTCCGGGCGTGGCTGGCGGTGGCCGGCGAGCTGCCCGTCCACGTGAAGCTCGTCATCGAGGGGGAGGAAGAGATCGGCTCGCCCAACCTGGAGCGCTTCATGGACGCGTTCCCGGGCGACTTCGAGGCGGACGTGATGGTGCTCACCGACTGCGAGAACCCCTCGACGGAGATCCCGGGGCTCACGACGTCCTTGCGCGGCCTCTACGAGGTCGAGCTGACCTGCGAAGCGCTGTCCTCCGACGTGCACTCGGGGTTGTGGGGCAACATGGCGCCCGACGTGGGCAACGCGCTCATGAGCCTGCTGGCGCGGCTGGTGGACGAGGACGGCCGCATGCGCCTCGGTCGCCGAGAAGTGCCCGAGAGCTGGCGGCGGGCGGCGGAGGCCATCCCCCTCACGCCCGAGGTGATCCGGAGCGGCGCGCACCTGCTCGACGGGGTGGACCCGCTCCCGCTCCGGGGGCGGCCCGCGGCGGAGTGGCTCTGGCGACAGCCGGCGGTCACCGTGCTGTCGACCACCTTGCCGCGCCCCGACGAGCACAAGAACGCGCTGCGGAGCCGGGCCTCTGCGACCCTGTCGATCCGCGTGCCTCCGGGCATGACCCACGACGAGATGCGAGCGCAGCTCGAAGCGGAGCTCCTCGTCGATCCCCCCGGCGGAGTGAGGGTGACCCTCGTGGAGCGCCCGGGCCGCGCGGACAGCTGGCTGTACACCCCCGAGGGGCCCGCCTTCGAGGCGGCGGATCGCGCCTATGAGCGGGCTTGGGGCAGGCCCCTGGTGCAGATCGGCATCGGCGGCTCGATCCCCTTCGTGGCGTCGTTCGGGCGGCGCTATGCGCACCTGCCGCTCCTGCTCAACGGGGTGATGGATCCGGAGACGGGCGCCCACGGCCCCGACGAGTCCCTCCACCTCGGCGTGTTCCGCAAGGCGATCCTCGCCAACGTCTATCTCCTCGACGAGCTCTCACGGCTCCCCGCCCAGGGCTGAGCCGCGCGTCGCCGTGGGCGTGTCTGCCTCGCGACAGCCTCACGACGCAGCGTCCGGCGCCTCGAAGGGGCCGAGCGCGCCGATGGGTTCGCCATGTGAAGCGCACCCTCGACAGCGGGGGGGCGCACGGGGCGCGGCGGCCGGCACTCCAGCTGTCCGGGAAATCCAATGTTGGCAAAAAGCAATGCGACCCTGTGCGGCGATGTGCTGTGGTGTAATCGGACAAATTACTGTGCCGACTCTTTACTGAAGCGGAGTCGGCGATGATGATGGGGAAGTCTGCCGGAACGACCTGCTCGGTTGCACAGCGCGATACGGCCGGGCTTTCCCCACCATGCCGACCCCCCTCAAGTGGACCTACTCCGATCTGCTCCGCTCCGCGGGAGATCGGGCGAGCGTGCGCAGCCTCTCCCTGGCAGAGCTCGACGTAGTCTTTCAGCCAATCGTGGACCTCGCGACGGGGCAGGTCTTTGCCTACGAGGCCCTGGCGCGGTGCAGTCGCGAGGAGTTCCCCTCGCCCATCGCGTTGTTCGAGCGCGCGGAGGAGGAGCGCTTCTGTGGGCGCCTCGGCCGCATGATCCGCGAGGTCTGCTTCTCTCGCTTCCCGGCGGGCACGTTATTCGTCAACTTGCATCCGCATGAGCTCGGGGAGCGCTGGCTGGTGCGCCCCGACGACCCCATGTGCTTCCACGACGGCGCGGTCTACCTGGAGATCACCGAGGCCGCGGCGCTCGAGCACATGGATGTGACTCGACAGATGCTCCTCGAGCTCAAGGGGCGCATGAACGCGCGCCTCGTCGTCGACGACTTCGGCGTGGGGCACTCGGATCTCTTCCGCGTGCTGGAGCTCGAGCCCGACGTCGTGAAGCTGGATCGATCCCTCGTGAGCGACGTGGACAAGGACCCGCTCAAGGCGGCGCACCTCGAGTACGTCATCGATCTGTGCACCGAGCTGGGCGCCCTGGTCGTCGCCGAGGGGATCGAGACCGTGGAGGAACTCCGTACGGTGCGCGCCTGCGGCGCGCCCCTGGGCCAGGGCTACCTGATGGGGCGCCCCTCGTTTCCCGCCGCGGCGCCCGCGTGGGACGATCGGTGGCTCGCCTACGTGACCCGGCGGAGCCGCCGCCCCTGCTCCATGAACGCGGGCTCCTGAGGGCAGCTCGGCCCCACGCGGCTCGACCCCGCTCAGGTCGACCCCACTCGAATCAATCCAGCGCGGCGAGTAGCGCGGCGTCGGGGCGGGGTTGGGCGCCGGGGCGCGAGGCCACCCAGGCGGCGTAGCGGCACGCTCGCTCGAGGACGACGGCCAACGGAGTGCCGCGGCACAGCTCCCGGGCGAGCACGGCCGTGAAGGCGTCTCCGGCGCCCACGGGGTCGGCTCCGGTGGAGGGAAAACCAGGGTGCTCGAGGCGCTCGTCCTCCGTGAGGAGCAGCGCGCCGCGGCTGCCTCGGGTCACCGCCACGAGCCGGACTCGCGAGGTGAGCCAGGGGAGGGGGGCGACGCGAAGATCTGCGGGCGCGCCGTCGAGGTGACGGAGGGCGTCGACCTCGGCCTCGTTCAGCTTGACCACCTCGGCGTGTTCCAGCGCGTCCAGGACGAAGCCGGCGTCGATGAAGGGTGCGCGCAGGTTGAGATCGACGACGCGCAGCGGGCCGCGGTCGCTCCGGGCCATTTCCCTGTCTCGGGACGCTTTCGCGTCTCGAGGCGCTTCCGCTTCTCCGGCGAGCTCTGCGTCTCGGAGCTCCGTGAGCAGGCTCAGCAGCTCGCCGCGCACGAGGGGCGTCCTCTGGGCCAAGGTCCCGAAACAGAGGGCGTCCGCGTGGCGGATGCGGGCGGCCACCGCGGACGTGAGTCGGATGCGATCCCAGGCAGCGGGGGCTCCGATGGCGAAGCGCGGCTCCCCGTCGACGAGCTCCACCCGCACCTCTCCCGTGGGGACGTCGTCGTCCTGCTGGACGCCGGACACGTCGACGCCTCCGTTGCGGAGGAGCTCCAGAGCCCGCGCCCCCAGCTCGTCGCGACCGACGCGGCTCACCAGCAGGCTCTCGCAGCCGAGCTGCGCCGCGTGGAAGGCGAGGTTGGCGCTCGCACCCCCGAGGCGGGCTTCCGTGGGGTAGACGTCCCACAGCAGCTCACCCCAGCTCACGACGCGGGGCTTCGCGGTGCCCGAGGTTGCGGCCATCACCCCCGCGTACTAGGCCGGCGGCCCCATGGCTGTCGACGTGTTGGACGTGCTCGCCGTCATTTTCGGCATCCTGTTCACGATCCGGAAGCTCGACTCCAGCCGGCGGGAGGCGCAGGACTACCCCCACGTCGACCCGGGCGCCTTCGAGGCGTGGCGGCGACGAGAGAGCGGGATCTACTCCGCGGGGAGCCTCGCGTGCTTCCTGAAGATCGTGCTCGACGTCGGCTTCCTCTTGCTGGTCGCCCCCGGGCTTCCTCCGAGCCTCGTCCACGTCATCGGAGCGATCATCGATCTCGCCTGGCTCGCGATGATCGTCGTCACGTTGGTGCGGGCCAGCGCCGCCCGCAAGGAACGTCGGCGCCTCGACATCGTCCTGCGTTGAGGGCCCGCGTTGAGGGAGCATCCGGGCGGTCGCGGAGTCTTGCAGGAAGGCTGCACGATCGCTCCGCGTAGGTGAGCGAGCATGTCCCTCCAGGAAGCCCACGTCATGGGCATATTGCTCGCTCGATTGGTGAAACCCGGCTTTCCGCGGAGCTCGGTGCCCCCAGGAGCCCTCGACCCCAGCGCAGGGCGCTCCGTCAACGCTCGGCGCGGCGCTCGAGAGGCTTCGGGTCGGGGGGGTGCGTGTCGGCGGGCCGCTCGGCCAGGCAGCGATCGATGCCCTGAACGAGCGACTCTTCCGCCTCGCGCGGCAAGCGGGGCTTACCCATCACGTCCACGAACAGACGATCCCAGGTGACCCCCAGCAGGTCCTCCCCGCGATTGTTGAAGGACAGCCAGACGAACAGAGCCCGCCCCTTGATGTTCTCGAAGGGCACGCCCGCGCCGCGACCCTGACGCCAGGCGCGGGAGTCGCTGCTGTTGTTGCGGTTGTCTCCGAGGACCCAGACCTCCCCCTCCTCGACGCGGTAGGGGCCCTGGCGCAAGACCCGGCGGGAGCTGAACCCCTCCTCCTCTTCGGGGGGCTCGTCCTCGAACAAGGTCAGGTAGGAGTAGTCCCCGAGGAACTCCACGTAGAGGCCGCCTTGCTTCACGTAACCGGGCTCCCCCTCGTCGAACTCGTAGCTCCCGACGCGGCAGCGGGGCACCTTCCAACCGTTGATGATGGGGTGTCCGCCTTCCACCTCGAGCACGTCCCCGGGCAAGGCGATGACTCGCTTGATGAAGTCCTGCTTCGGAGCCCGGGGGTTCGGATCCGGATACTCGAAGACGATCACGTCGCCCCGCTTCGGGGGCATGTCGGGCAAGAGGCGCGTCTTCGTGAAGGGGATGTTGGGGCCGTAGGCGAACTTGTTGACGAAGATGTGGTCCTGGATCTGCAGCGTGGGCAGCATCGAGCCGCTGGGGATCTTGAACGCCTCGATCACGAAAGCCCGGAGCAACAGGGCCACGCCCACCGCGATCAGGATCGATTCGGTGTACTCCCGCAGCTCCCCCCGCTGCCAGCGGGCGAGGTGCTTGTCCACGAGCTCGGCGGCCCGCTGATGGTCCTCCTCGAAGGCCGCGCGATCGAAGGGCTCTGCCGCCAGCGACCCCTCCAGCCGCGCCAGAGCCTCGGCGAGGGCGTCGCGGTGCTTGGCGGGGACGTCGCGCTGCACCGCCTGCTTGTGTTTGCGCAGGATCCGGCGCGCCTCGTCGAGGAGGTGCCCCGCGTGCTCGTACTCCCTGCGGAGATCCGCGGGCAGGCCGGTGCGCCCGGCGACCCCCATGCTGTCCGCCCACGGCAGCGAGTGCCGGAAGTGGTACAGCACCATCTCGTAGAGGGTGAAGAAGACGATGATGGCCGGGACCTTCTGATCCTGGACGAACCAGCGGAAGCGACCGAACCCGCCGCTGGGAATGGCGTCTTCACCCGCGCCGAGGACCCAGACCGTCGCCGTCGCGAGAGCCAAGGGAACGGCGAAGAACCACAGCGGCCAGAAGACGTACCGGTAGAGTTTGGCGTTCACGAGACTGGTCCGGGACGGACCCTAGTCGCCGGGTATGGGGGCGGCAAGGTGGGTTGGCGCCGCGGAGCAAGAGCTCACGGGGCGTCGCCGAGCTGCACGAGGTAGTCGACCTTGGCCGCCGAAGCGGACGCGGGCCCCGTGACGCCTGCTGCGGAGGAATTGTCGATGAGGAGGAAATACTCCCCCTCGGGGAGGGGGATTTCCGCTCGGAGGGGCGCCGCGGAGGTCAGCTGGGCGGCGAACGCGGGGTGGGCGCCGAGCGGTGCCGCTCCCGGGCTGGTCAGGTAGCGCTCCAACATCGGGTTCACGTTGCGGGCGTGCAGGAGCGCCACGTCCACGGCGGCGGCTCCATCGAGCTTCATCGTGAGGGTGAGCGCCTGGCCCGAGTCGTCGACGCGGAAGCGGCCGACGTAATCCTGCTGCTCCTGGTAGACCTCGGTGCGGCCGTTGTCGACGGTGCGCCTCGGGGAGGACACGACCGTGTAGGGCCGGAAGGGGCGCTCCCCCGGAGGCACCAGGCCGAGCTCGAAATCCATGTGCCCGTCCCGATCGTAGCGGATGACGGTGAACCCACGGCGTAGCTGCCCGTCCACGATCGCTCGCCCGACGCGGTTGGCGTCCACCCCGCTCGCCCGCGCCGCCGCGGTGGTGGCGGTCGCCTCCGTGAGCAGAAGCTCGAAGTCGCTGGCGTCCACCTTCTGGGCGCGGAAGTAGACGTACATCGAGTCGTCGTGGAGCCGGAAATCCGGGGACAGCTCCACGAGCGCCCGCGTCCGGAACCCGATGCGCCCCGTGAGATTCGTCCACGCGTACCCCCGCCCGCTGAACTGGACCACCAGGGTGTTGCGCTGCGCCTCGTCGAACACCTGCGACTGGCACCCCTCCGCGAAGAAGCGCCCCATGACCGGCTGATCGTCGTGCAGCTTGAGGGGGGCGCCCCGCTCCATCATTTCCTTACAGAACTGGTCCAGGCCAAAGCGCAGGATGTCGAAGCGGAGGGTGCGGTTGGCGGGATTGTTGACGACCCCCTGACCCACGATCCCGACGGCGGAGCCACCGAGCTGTTCCCGGCTGGCGCAGCTCGGCAGCGCCGCGCTGGCGGCGAGCAGGGCGACCCCCCACAGCGCACGGCGGACTCGAGAGCGCGATCTCCTCGATCGCGGCGCGCGCTCCAGGGCGCGCGCGGCTCCGGGTGGCTCGGGGGAGGTCTCTGCGGGAGGCATCGCCGGCGAGCATATCCGAAAAGGCCCCAGACGCAGCGGGGCCACGGCGCTCGTGACACGGTCCCCGTCGAGGGTAGGCTAACGACCGTGAGTCGCGTCTCAGTACTGGGTGCAGGGGCCTGGGGAACCGCCCTGGCACGCCTCCTGGCGGAAAACGGCCATCAGGTCACCCTGTGGACGTGGCAGGAGGAGCACGCCCGCGCCCTCCGGGAGCACCGGGAGAACCGCGAGTTCTTGCCCGGCGCGCCCCTCCCCGAGCGCCTCCTCCCCACGGCGGACCACGCCGAGGCGGTCTCCGGAGCGGACTGGATCGTCGTGGTGGTGCCGAGCCACGCGGTCCGTCCCACCGTCGAATGGGCGCGCCCCCACGCGAGTGCGGCGGCGCGCTGGGTCTGCGCGAGCAAAGGGATCGAGGACGGCACCCTGCTGCTCATGAGCGACGTGCTCTCGGACGTGCTCGGCGAGGACGTCGAGACGCGGAGCGCCGTGGTCTCCGGGCCGAGCTTCGCGAAGGAGGTGGCCCGGCGCGTCCCGACCAACGTGGTCGCGGCCTCGACCAACGCGGAGCTCGCGCGCGAACTCCAGCAGCTGCTCGCGAACGAGTGGTTCCGGGTCTACACCAACGCCGATCCCATCGGGGTGGAGGTGGGGGGCGCTCTGAAGAACGTGATCGCCATCGCCGCAGGGGCCTGCGATGGACTCGGGTTCGGGCACAACACCCGCGCCGCCCTGATCACCCGCGGCATCGCGGAAATGGCCCGGCTCGCCGTGGCGAAGGGGGGACAGGTGCTGACCCTCGCGGGCCTGGCCGGGCTCGGCGATCTCATCCTCACCTGCACCGGGGAGCTGTCCCGCAACCGGACCCTCGGCTTCCTGCTCGGAGCGGGGAAGGGGCTGGAGGAGGCACTGGCGGAGTTGCCCGGGGTCGCCGAGGGGTACGTCACGGCGCGCAGCGCTCACGAGCTGGCGCGCCGCCACGCGGTCGATCTCCCGATCACCGGGGCCGTTTACTCGGTGCTCTACGGGGGCAAGCCCACGGCCGAGGCCGTACGAGGGTTGCTGTCTCGTCCCGCCCGCTCCGAGTGGGACTGATGGCTCGAGGGACCGAGCTCCCCATTGACGAGCGCGGCGCGGTGGCCGTTGCTCACGGGGTCAGCCGTCACCATCGCGCCCGGACCCGCCCCATGCACCCGCCCCACGAGCTTCGGCCCCACGAGCTTCGGCCCCAAAAGCTGCCGCCCCGAGAACCTCGGCCCCCAGCGCACCCTTCGATGAGGACCCGGACCGGAGACCACGCCTATAGTAGCCGCACCGTGAAGAACGTACTGGCGCTGGCTGGCTCCCTGATCTCCCTGTCCGTCGGAACCCTGTCCGCCGGCACCGCGCAGGCTCAACAACCTCCAGCCTACGGGCAACCACCCGCCCAGCAGCCGGCCCCCTCTGGCCAACCCGGGTATGGCCAACCGGGGTATGGCCAACCCGGTCCCGCGCAACCGAGCTACGGTCAGCCAGGCTACGGGCAGCCGGGATATGCTCAGCCAGGCTACGGGCAACCCGGTTATGGTCAGCCGGGCTACCCCCAAAGCCCCTACGTCACGCAGCCGGCGCGGGTGCAGCGTGAGCGCGACGATTGGGAGATCGGCACGCTGTACGGCACCTCCGCGCTCTACGGGGTCGGCTTGGGCCTCTGGCTCTCCGCGGAGCTCCGCATCGACGACCCGGGCTTGTACGCGATCGCTCCGGCGGTGCTCGGCCTGTCCGCCCCCATCGGCGTGTACTTCCTCGATCGCCCCCGCATGGACCGCGGTCTCCCCATGGCGATCACCGCCGGGATGATCCTCGGCACCGCGAACGGCGCGGGCATCGTCGCCCTGCAGCACGCTTCCCAGCCGGACGCGGACGCTTGGGGGTATCGTCAGCTCACCCGCGCGGCAGCCATCGGCTCGACCCTCGGTGCGGTGGGAGGGTACGCCGCGGGCTACTACCTCGAGCCCCCACCGGAGAGCGGTTTGTTGGTCTCGAGCGGTACCCTCTGGGGCTCCGCGATCGGGGCGATGTTCGGATACGGCGTGTCTTCGGCGAGCAAGTCCTACAACGAGGCCAACGAGTCTGCGGCCCTCGGGGGGCTCATCGGCGTGAACGCGGGGGCCATCGCCGCCGGCGCGTTGTCCACCCTCACCGTGCCGACGGGCTATCAGCTGGGCATGATGTGGATCGGCGCGGGCATCGGCGCCGCCGTGTCGGCCCCGATCTATCTATTTTACCTCGGTGACGACCGCCCGCCAGTCAAGCGAGGGCTGGTGTTTACCGGGACGACGACGACCCTCGGCTTGATTGCCGGCGCAGTCTTCGGCGCGGGTAAGGGGACCTCGAGCGCTCGCGCGCCCGGCGTGGACGACCAGTTCACGGGCCTCGCGCGCCTGGGGAGCTGGGGAGAGCTCGAGTCCCTGGCGCCCATGGCTTTCCACGGCGGAATGGGGCTGAGCATGAGTGGTCGCTTGTACTGAGCCACTCGCGCCCCACCGCCGCGCTCGTCGTGCCGGACCTCGTCGTGCCGGACCTCGTCGTGCCGGACCTCGTCGTGCCGAACGGAGCCGAGCTGCACCGCTCCCGCGTCCACCGCGCCGTTCTCGAGGCCTCACCGCGCCGAATCGGAGCGTGGAATGGCCGGAAGGGCGAGGCCGACTGGGGGCAACCGGGAGGAACGTTGTCAGACATCGTCCCGCCCGATAGCCTGCAGCATCCTACATGGCGCTCGTTCGTTATTTTCCTCCAGAGGGCTCTCCCAAGCTCTTCGCCATTCACCGGCCGGTGACGACCCTGGGGAGGGCGCTGGGCAACGACATCCACATCCCGGACGCCACCGTCCACCAGCACCACGCGCAAATCGTCTTCAATGGTCGCGACTTTCAGCTGGAGGAGGTGGACCGAGCCGCGGAGATCCAGATCAACGGCAAGCGCAAGCGTCGCGCCCGGCTGGTGAACGGAGATCGCCTCACCCTGGGGCAGGCGCAGCTGTCCTTCAGCATGTTCAGCGAGCCGCAGAGCGAGGGCCCGAGCAGCGGCGGCGAGAGTAACAGTGAGCTCGCGGGGCTGCGACGCCTGCACGAGTTCAGCGAGCGGCTGATGGCGGTCCCGTCCGTGGACGAGCTGCTCGAGACCCTCCTCGACACGGTCATCGAGCTCACGGGGGCAGCGCGCGGCATGGTGCTGATGGCGGACACGAGCGAGTCGGGGCCGTGTTCCATCGAGGTGCGAGCCTCGCGCAACGTGGCGAGCGCGACGATTCAGAAGGAGGGTGGGGGGATCAGCGACAGCATCGTCCGCCAGGTCATCGAGACGAAGCGGCCGGTCATCGTCAGCGACGCCCTGACGGACACGACCTTCGGCCGCAGCGAGAGCGTGATCGCTCTGCAGCTGTCCAGCGTGATGTGCGCGCCCCTGCTGAACCAGGGAGAGGTGATCGGGGCCCTCTACGTGGCGAACGACGAGATCAAGAGCTTGTTCGAGCGGAAGCAGCTCGAGCTGCTCACGATCTTCGCGGGGCAGGCGTCGCTCCTGCTCACCAACGCCATGCTCGTGAACGCCCTGCGCGCGGACAAGCAAAAGCTCGAGGCGGAGCTCGGGGACAAGCGCTTTGGTGAGATCATCGGTGCCTGCGCGTCCATGCTGGAGGTCTTCCGCAAGCTCCAGAAGGTGGCGGCGACGGACATCAGCGTGCTCATCACGGGCGAGACGGGGACGGGCAAGGAGCTCATCGCTCGGGAGGTCCACCGGCTCAGCGAGCGGGCCAGCGGCCCCTTCGTCACGGTCAACTGCGGCGCCATCCCGGAGAATCTCATGGAAAGTGAGATGTTCGGGCACGTGAAGGGGGCCTTCACGGGGGCCATCGCGAGCCGGGGAGGCAAGTTCCAACAGGCCGACGGCGGCACCCTGTTCCTCGACGAGGTGGGGGAGCTGACCCCGCAGCTCCAGGTGAAGCTCCTGCGGGCCCTGCAAGAGCGCATCGTCTATCGCGTGGGCGACAGCCGGCCAGAGAAGGTCGACATCCGCGTGGTGGCCGCGACGAACCGGAACCTGGACGACATGATCCGTCAGGGTACGTTCCGGGAAGACCTCTACTATCGTTTGAACGTCGTGAACCTGTGGCTCCCGCCCCTGCGCGAGCGGGGCGACGACGCGTTCATCATCGCCAAGGCGTTGCTCAGCAAATACGCGGACGAGCTGAACAGCCCGGTGCGCGGCTTCTCTCCGGCGGCGCTCGCCGCCATCAAGAAGTACGACTGGCCCGGCAATATCCGGCAGCTGGAAAACCGCATCAAGAAGGCCCTGGTGCTCTGTGACAAGCACCTCCTCGGCCCGGAGGACCTGGACCTCACGCCCGAGGCGATGGCGCCCATCGAACCCCTCGAGAAGGCGAAGGAGGACTTCCAGCGACGCTACGTGCTGGAGGTGCTCGAGCGGAACAACGGCAACCGCACCCAGACGGCGAGGGATCTGGGCGTCGACCCCCGCACCATCTTCCGTTACCTGGAGCGGGAGGCGAACCCGATGCCGAGCGGCAGCGGTCAGTGAGCGGGCTGCGCGTCAGACGCTGATGGCGCCCTTGCGGAAATCACTGGGCGCGATCTTCACGTTCACGCAGACGGGCGCGCGGCTCGCGAAGGCCGCGTCGAGGGCCTCGGGCAGCGCTGCGTCCGTGTCCACCCAGTAGCCCTTGCCACCGACGGCTTCGACGACCCGCTCGTAGCGGGTGTACTCGAGGCCCGTCGCCACGGCCCGCTCGGTGCCGTACATCTGGACTTGCCCCCGTCGGATCTGGGTCCACGCCGCGTCGTTGCCGATCAGCGCGATCACGGGGATTTTCTGCCGCACCATCGCCTCGAACTCGAGGGCGTGGAGGCCGAAGGATCCATCCCCGAACAGCAGCACGACGCGGGCATCGGGGCGGGCGAGGGCGGCGGCCATGGCGTAGCCCGGGCCGATGCCGAGGGTGCCGAGGGGCCCCGGATCCATCCAGAGCTGGGGCCACTCGATGCCGATGACGTTGGCGGCGGTGGCCACGAAGTCGCCGCCGTCTCCGATCACGATGTCGTTGCTCCCCAGGCGCTCCCCGAGGGCGTGGCAGACCCGCAGCGGGTTGGGCGGATCGCTCCGGCTCTCGATCTCGGCGAGCATGCTGCTCCACCGCGCGTCCTCCTCGGAGCGGAGCTCGGCGACCCACCCCGCGGAGTCCTTCTTCTCGGGGAGACCTTCGAGGAGCTGCTCGAGGAAGAGCCCGCTGTCGCCATGGATGGCGACGTCGACGCGCCGATTGCGGCCGAGTTCGGAGCCGTCCAGGTCGACCTGGACCACCCGCACGTCGGGATTCCAGGTGCCGCTGCGGCCGTAGTCGACGCGAAAATCGAAGGGCGTGCCCAGCACGAACACGACGTCGGCGCTCTTCAGCGCGCGCTTGCGCACCCGACAGAAGCGCCCCGGGTGCTCGACGGGCAGGGCGCCCCGGGCCATCCCGCTCAGGAAGAAGGGCGCCCTGTAGGCGTTGGCCGCCCGGAGCGCCACGCCCTTGGCCGCCGACCAGCGCAGCTGACTGCCGAGGAGGAACGCCGGGCGTTGCGCCTCGCGGAGCAGGTCGACGGCACGCTGCATGGAGGCGGGATCCCCCGCGGGGCGCGGCGGCGGCATCGGGGCCGTCGCTGGCGGCGCGTCGTCCGCGAACATCATCAGGACGTCCAGGGGGATCTCGAGATACACGGGGCCCGGCAGATCCGCCTGAGCGACCCGGAAGGCCGCCTCGACGTACTCCTGGAGTCGGCGGGTCTCCGTCACCTGCACGGCCCACTTGGCCACGGGGCGCATCAGGTGCACTCCGTCCATGTCCTGGAGCGAGCCCATGTCCGCGAGGGCGCGGGGCCCCGCGCCGCCGATGCACACCATCGGCACGCCGGCGCGCTTCGCGTTGGCGACAGCCGTCACGGCGTTGGTGACCCCCGGTCCGGCGGTGACGAGGCACACGCCCGGTTTCCCCGTCACTCGGGCGTAGCCGTCCGCCGCGTGACCCGCGGTCGCCTCGTGGCGGACGTCCACGACGCGGATCCCTTCGTCGAGACAGCCGTCATAGATCGCCTGGATGTGTCCGCCGCAGAGCGTGAACACATGCTCGATTCCATGGCGTCGCAGCGCCTGCGCGATCAGCCGACCTCCGTGTACCTGCCCCATGCGTCGAATATACGACGCCCGGCGGCGCGGGCACCGATTCCATGGGGGCGTCCTTCGCGCGCCGACGGATTCGTCCTCTGGGGAGCTGCGGGCATCGGGGCGTGGGCGTCATCTCGGCGCGGTTCCGTTCGGGAGGGTGGCGCTCGGGGGAAGGGGGGGGCAGGCGGGCGACGCGGGGGGGAGCGGGAAAAAGGATCGAGCCCTGTGTCGTCGAAAATTGGGCCAAAGAAGGCCGCCCAGGTCATGGGGGTCCTTATGACCTGGGTGACGACCACCGATGGACCCTCGCAGGAGCAGCACGCCCGCAACGCTCCCAGCCCGCCGCCGACGCAGTCGGAGGGCTCTCGGGAGCCCTGGAGCTTGCCGCGAGCCATGTGGGACGAGGAGCCCGGGTGGGACGACCGCAGGGTCGTCGTGGTGGAGGCCTCCGCGCTGCGGGCCCTCGGCACCGCCGCGGCCATGGAGGGGTACCTGTGGATCCCCCTCGAGCCGCCGCGCCCGGTCCACCGGGGCAAGCTCGCGCTGCACATCGAGGAGTCGATCGAGTCCGCCCTGCAGCAGCGGGGAGCGCCGTTCCCGGGCATCGGCGCCAGTACGGATCTGGACGCGTCCCTCGGCGATCAGCTGTACCGGGCCCGCCTGGTGGAGATGCGGGGCATCGCCCTGGGGGTGCCCGATCTCGGGGGGATCGCGAACCTGCGCGGTGTGCTCGAGGCCGAGGACAGCGCCGTCCTGCGCTGGTGGCTCGCCGCGGCCCTGGACCGTCCGGTGCGCGTGGTGCTGAGCGCGGAGAACCGGGCCTACCGGGTGTACCCGTCCCCCGTGGGCTTCGACGCGCTCCTCGAGGGGTTCAAGGGGTCGTTCGGGGACGCACCTTCGCCGCGGGCGCCCTCCGCGGAGACGGCTCAGAGCGTCGTCGCCATGGAACTGTCGGAGCTGCCCCCTGCGGTGACGGAGGAGGGGGCTGACGATCTCGCCGCGGACGTGGAGCTCCCGGAGCTGGACCGCGCCTTGGGGCTCGAGCCGGCCCCCGATCGCCTCGAGCTCTGCCCCGCGGAGGGGGACGCGTCCGACGAACCCGAGGCCCCCGATGCGCTCGCCGCAGAGGCGTTCGCTTCGGATTCGGCGCGGGCCCTCGCCGAGGCCCTCATCGTCTCCGCGGAGGAGTCTCCCGGCGGCGCCGCGCGGGTGGAGCCCATCGCGGAGCCCATCGCGGACCCCATCGCGGACCCCATCGCGGAGCCCAGCGCGGAGGTGGCCTCTGACCCCACCGTGGCCGTCGCAGCGAGCGAGCCCGAGGCCGCCCTCGTTGCCTCTGCGGAGGTCGACTCTGCGCAGGTCGACTCTGCCCAGGTCGACGTCTCTGCGCAGGCCAGCGACGCCGGCGCCGCGCTGGTCGACGCCACGTCGTCCCAGGCCGCTGGACTCGACATCGAGCCAGCCGAGGCTGCGCAGGCCGACCCAGCTCCGGTCGCCTCCGTCGAGACCGACGCCGTCGTCGCCGCGCCGCGAGGTGACGTCGCGCCGACCGACCCCGAGCAGGGCGGCGCCACCGAAGCGCCGACGGGCGCCGCTCCCGTCGGCGCCTCCGCTGATTCATCGCCCGTCGACGTCGCGGACGTCCCTGCGGTCGCCACGGAGCCGGCAGAGGGGCCATCCTCGGAGGGCCCTTCGAAGAACTCAGCGGAGAACCCGTCGGAGGGCTCAGCGGAGTCGGTGAGCGACGACCTGGCGACGCAGCGCGCCGCGTCACCGGCGGCCCCCCAGCTGCCCGTCGTGAAGTCCACCATCTCGATGGACGCCGCCCGCCGCGCCGCCGCGCGCCGCGCGCCCTTCGTCATGGCCGCGGAGGACGAGCCGAAGCTCTCGAAGACCGCTCCGCCCCCGCCTGCAGAAACGACGACGGCCCCGATCCAGACCCTGGACGGCGCCGAAGCGAGCGAGGATCCCACGGCGCCCGCTCCGCTCGCCGAGCAGGGCGGCGCCACCGAGCCAGCGGCGGAGGTGGCCTCGGACGCCGCCGCATCGTCGGCGCCCTCGGCGCCCTCGGCGCCCAGCTCCACTTCCGCGGCGGAGGATCCCTTCGACGCCTTCGCCCGCCAGCACTGGAAGAGCTGGATCCGCGAACTCGAGTCTGCGCGCGGCCCCAAGCCCCTGGCGCTCATCGAGCGGATGTTCGTGAGCGCCTACACGCGCCTGGACACGGCCGTCCAGCGGGGCATCGGCGACGAGAGCGCCCGCGCGGCCCTCGACCTCTGGCGCAGCTCCTTCTCCAAGAGCTACACGGAAGCCTTCGACGCCCTGCGGCTACGCGGCAAGCGCCCGACGATGGTCCTCGACGTGCCCGAGCTCGCCCAGCGCGTCGGTCGTCTGCATGGGGCGCGGCGCGTTCAGCTGCTGCTCGTCGACGGGATGAGGTTCGACCTCGGCATGATGGTGCAGGACCGCCTCAAGCAGTGCGCCGAGGCGAGCTTGACGGAGCGCATGTTGCTGTGGTCGGCGCTGCCGAGCACCACCACGAACCAGCTCGAGCTGCTCGGGAAGGGGCCGGATGGGCTGAAGGAGATGGCGGCGACGCAGGAGGAGGAAGCGCCCGCGGTCGTGGCGCGCGGGCGGGCCGCCCATGGCCTCCGCCGCATCCGCACCGGCCGGCGTGAGCTCTTCAAGCTCGACATCGTCGAAGCTCGGCTGCGGGAGGCCCGGGAGGGAGCCAACGCTCAGCGCGTGCGCGCCAGCCTCCCCGCCATCGCGGACGACGTGGCGACCGCGGTCGCCGATCACTTCGCCAAACAAGCGCCGCGCACCCTGGTCGTCCTGTTCGGAGATCACGGTTTCCGTTTGCACGACGACGCGCCGCCGACCGAAGAGGTCACCCAAGGCGGAGCCAGCCCGGAAGAGGTGTTGGTGCCCGCGTTCGCGTGGCTCACCGGCGCGGTCCACTGAGGTTTGTCAAGGAAATTGGGCTGCCGGAGCGTTCGGAGGGAGCGCGCTCGTCGCCCGGTCGGTCCGCCCGACGGCCCGCACCGAGGAAGCGCTTTCCATGAGCCCTTCGCCGTACGCTTTACGTTGACGAGGGGCATCGGCGTTCTTACCTTGAGTGTAGGTTCCCTCTGCGGGGTTCGTCAGCGATCAGTAACGAATCCCTGACAATGCCAAACCCAGGGAGGCGAAACCGAGATGGAGCGCTAGGCCCGGAAGACTTCGCCGGGAAGCCAGAAGTTTCGGATGAGCCGCCCACCTAGCGAGCGCTAGGGGTTCGGCTACTGCAAGTCGCAGCGACCTTCGCGGTACGGAGCCATTCATTCCTACGAGGCCAGGACGAGACGTCCCTGGCCTCGTGTCTTTTTGTTCTTTTTGTCGTCGATTTTTGCGCCGAGACGGTTCAGGCGTGCTACTTCCCGGCCGCCATGAGTCGTATCGATGAGGTCATCGCCGAAGTGGATGCCGCCCGTGAGGCAGCGACCCGCAAGTTCGCCGCCGAGGTGAACATGCCCCTGGCGGACTTCCGACGACATTTCGACGTGGTGCTCGAGCTGGCCGCGGGGGACGAGCCGGCCGTGTCGTTCCGGGTGGAGCCCAAGGACGAGCGGAAGAACGTGCCCCGGCCGCTCGTGGCTGCCCCGCTCGTGGCTGCCCCGATCGGAGGCCCGGCCGTCGATCCCGACTCTTCGAGCGCGCACCTCCAGGAGCCCAAGGCGATCTGATCCGCTGCGGGAGCACCCGCTGCGGCAGCGAGGTCCGCGACCGCTCGCTCGGAGCGGAAATTTCCCCTTTGGGGGCCGGCCCGACGGCTGACCCGCCCTGCCTCCGATCTCCCACATCGGAGGCGTAAATCCGCCCGTGAAGGGAGAACGAAGCTCCCTCCTCGTGGCCGAAATGGGCTCGTTGAACGCGCGGAGACGCGCTAGGGTCGCGCGCCGTATGCAGCGTCGATCCGTCTCTCGTTTCCGTCTGCGCCGTTGGGTCCTCGGGGCTGCCCTCGGAGTCGCGGCATTGCCCCTCACCGCGTCCGCCCAACGAATCCAGGGCCGCATCACCGGGTACGAGCACCTCGAAAATCCCGTCTGGGCCGAGGCGAAGGATCCCAAGCGGCGCGGGTACTCCTTCCGCGAGCTGGTCCCCACGGTCCCTGCGAAGTTCCGCAAGCTGTTCCCCCACATCCCGAAGGAAGTGTGCCTGGCTGCTCTGTCGGAGCAGCCACAGCCGGCCTCCAAACCCGTGCTCATCCGCGTGGGCGGTGGACGAACGACCCCCGTGACCATCGTGGTGCCCCCGGGGACGAAGCTGATCTTCCAGAACACCGATCCGTTCCCCCATCGCCTCTACGGCGTCGACGTGCAGAGCTTCCGCCCCAGCGATTCGGCGAAGGGAGCGAAGCGCGAGTGGACCGTGCCCGCGGCGGGCTCCTACGAGATCCGCGACGAGCTGGCGCCAAGTCTGCGCATGTGGGTCGTGGCCGAGCCGAACGTCGCGGCGATCGCGTATCCCTCCATGCAGGGTGAGTTCCGCCTGAACGTACCGGAGCCGGGCACCTACAAGGTGCAGGCCTACTTCGCCGGGAAGCCGGTGGGCGAGGCTCTCCCCGCGCAGGTGGCGGCCCGTGACGTGGGCCTCAAGCCGATCGTGGTCGCGACGCCCAAGAAGGAAACCAAGAAGGAGCAGGCGGAGTAATGCTGCTTTCCCGCTTTTGGTACGTGCTGCTCGCGCTCGTCCTCGGGGGCGCGGTCTTCGTCCTGTTTCTGGCCCAGAGCATGTACAACCGCGCCGGTGCGCGGAACATGGGCGAGGCGCTGTCGTCGGATAGCCAGTTCGTGTCCTGGTACCTCAAGGACGACGCGCGGATGCGCTCGGCCCACCTGGTGCGGTTCGCCCTGGACAGCGACATCGCCAAGGCGCTGCACGAGTCGAGCAAGTCCGAGACGGAGGTGAAGGGCAGCCTGCGTGACACGGTGCGCAAGGCGCTGAGGTCCGTCAACCAGGACATCCCCGAAGACCAGGCCTTCGACGCGGTATTCGCCATCGATCAGCACGGCCGCGTGGTCGCGCACCTCGGCTACGATCAGGCGACGGGAATGGAGGACTTCGAGCTCGGCGGTTACCCCGTCGTGGCGGACGCCCTCCACGGCTACGTCCGTGACGACACGCTCGTCTGGGATCGGCTGTACCGGGTGGTGGCGCGCCCGGTCGAGTACGAGGTCGGCTCGATGCCGGCGGGGGCCATCGTGGGCGCGCGCATCATCGACGATCGGTTCGCGCGCGAGCTGAGCCAGCGGACGGGGGCGGCGGTCGCCTTCTACGTGAACGGGCACCGCGCGGCCTCCGGGGCCCCCGAGGGCTTCGATCGGAGCAACCTCGATCAGATCGTCAGCGACCTCCCCAGCCTCGGCGAAGACGAGGACTACCAGGAGAAGGGCCGCAGCGGGGTCCGCCAGGTGGGGGGCGGTCGCCTGGGGGTCCAGTACACGCGGCTCCCGGGTGAGGCCTATGCCCTGCAAGCGGGGTACGTCGTCGGGCGGCTCCCGCACTTCGTCGCGACGCCCCTCGACTTCTTCAAGCAGGCGGACGACCGGGACAAGGAGCAGGCGAACATTGCCGTCGCGGGCGGCGTGGCCCTGGCGGCTCTGGCGCTCGGTCTCCTGTTCACGTTCCTCGAGCACTCGCGGCCTCTGCAGGTGTTCCGCCGCGAGGCGGAGCAGCTCGCTGCCGGCAAGATCGACCAGCTGCAGCCGAGCAAGTTCCGTGGCGTGTACCGGCGGATCGCCTCGGACGTGAACGAGGGCGTGGACAAGGTCGCGGCCCAGGGCGGTCACTCCCGCCGCGCCGCGGACCTCGAGCAGGTGTTGGGTGAGTTGCCTGCCCAACCGCAGATGAGCGCCTTCTCCGTGCCGGGAGGAGATGGTCCGAGCCCAGCTTCGGGGCCCCAGCTGCCCCAGCCGCCGGCTTCCCCCCGCGGTCCGTTGCCGGCTCCGCCCTCGGGACCCCAAGGGGCGGGTCCACGCCTGCCCGCTCCACCCCAGCGCGCCGCCTCTCCCGGCGGCGGGGGCGCGGCCGCCGCGGCGGTCGCTGCTCCTGCCCAGGCGGTCGACGAGGAAGCGGAGTGGCAGGAGGTCTTCCAGCAGTTCGTCGCCACCAAGCAGCAGTGTGGCGAGAGCGTGGAGGGATTCACCTACCAGAAATTCCGCGCGACCCTCATCAAGAACCGGGACGCCCTCGCCAGCCGACACGGCGCGGGCCAGGTCCGCTTCAGCGTGTACGTCAAGGACGGCAAGGCCGCCCTCAAGGCGAACCCGCTCCGCTGAATCGGTGCTGCGCCGCGCCATCGCCGACGCGCGGCGCGCGCAGCACCGAGCGGTCCGGCGGCGGCACCCGGAGCCACGGCGGGAAACGTCGTCGCTTCCGCCGGAGCGTCCATCGGGAGCCTCCACGGGTCTCGTGAGCTCCGCCGGTTGCGGCGCTTCGCCTCAAGCATTAGGAGTCCTCCATGTCCCAGACCCCCCATCACAAGGTCCTGATCATCGGCTCCGGTCCCGCAGGGCTGACCGCGGCCATCTATGCGGCGCGAGCCAACCTCGAGCCCCTGTGCGTCGAAGGCTTCAACGCTGGGGGGCTCATCCCCGGCGGACAGCTGATGTTCACGACGGACGTCGAGAACTTCCCCGGTTACCCGAAGGGAGTCTCGGGGCAGCAGATGATGGCGGAGTTCCGCGAGCAAGCGGAGCGTCAGGGGACGAAGTTCATCACCGCGGACGTCCAGAAGGTCGATCTCTCGGAGCGCCCCTTCAAGGTCTGGGTGGGTGAGGACGAGAACGAGCTGCACCTCGCCGACACGGTGATCCTCTCGACGGGAGCCCGCGCGAACTACCTCGGGCTCGACTCCGAGGAGAAGCTCAAGAACAAGGGCGTGAGCGCCTGCGCGGTCTGCGATGGTGCCCTCTTCCGCAGTGAGGACGTGGTCGTCGTGGGGGGCGGCGACACCGCGATGGAGGAGGCCACCTACCTCGCCGGCCTGTGCCGGAGCGTGACGCTCGTGCACCGTCGTGACGAGTTCCGGGCGAGCCAGGCGATGCAGAAGCGGGTGCTGGCGAACCCGAAGATCCGCATCCTCTACTCCCACGTCGTGACCGACGTGCTCGGAGTCGACGAGGACAAGGTCACGGGCGTGCGCGTGAAGAGCCTGAAGACCGGCGAGGAGAACGAGGTCCCGGCAGGGGCGATGTTCGTCGCCATCGGCCACACGCCGATGACGGACCTGGTGCGTGGGCAGGTCGCGCTGCACGACAACGGGTACGTCAAGGTGGAGCCGGGCTCGACCCGCACGAGCGTCCCCGGGGTGTTCGCGGCGGGCGACTGCGCGGACTGGGTGTACCGTCAGGCGGTGACCGCGGCGGGGACCGGCTGCATGGCGGCCCTCGACGCGGAGCGCTGGCTGAGCGAGCAAGAGGGCTGAGGCCGTTGGAGTTGGAGGAGGAGCTTCTCGAGCTGACCCGGGCTCTGCGTGCCCACGCGGAGTGGCAGCTCGCCTGTGGCGCCCACGGGTTGCCGCGGGGCTCCTCGACCTCCGTCGTCGCATTGGAGCCGGAGGTCCGCAGGGGACCCGTGGAGCGCGCCCGGGGCCCGCGGGGCGACGGGGGGAGGGGAGCTTCGGAGCCGGGGCGGATCGACGGCAGGCACCCCGAGAGGTTCGAAGACGCGCGGGTCGACGGAACACGAGCCGCCCACGCGCGCGGAGGTGAGGCGCCCGCCGAGCCGGCGCCGTCCGCCCCGAGGCGACCGTCGGGCGGCCCGGCGCCGGACGCTGCCCGACGCCTCGAGGTGCTCGCGGAGCAGGTGCGCGGCTGTACGGCCTGTGGGCTGCACGCCGGGCGCAAGCAAGCGGTGTTCGCCCGGGGCACGGGATCTTCGCGTTTGTGCTTCGTCGGCGAGGGGCCCGGGGCCGACGAGGACGCGCAGGGGTTTCCCTTCGTGGGCAAGGCGGGGCAGCTGCTGGATCGGATGATCGCGGCGATGGGGTTCGAGCGGGACGAGGTCTACGTCTGCAACGTCGTCAAGTGCCGCCCCCCGAACAACCGCAAGCCCGAGGCTCACGAGATCGCTGCGTGCTCGCCCTATCTCCACCAGCAGATCGAGCTGCTGGATCCGGAGGTGATCGTCGCCCTGGGCGCCACGGCGGTCGAAGGCTTGCTCGGGGTGACCGGCGGGATCACGCGGATGCGCGGGCGCATGAAGCTCTACAAGGGGCGCATCGCCGTCATGCCCACGTTCCACCCGGCGTACCTGCTCCGCAACCCAGCGGCCAAGGCCGACGTCTGGAAGGACCTGCAGGCGGTGGTGCGGCAAATGGGCCGCCAGCTGCCGTCGAAACGCTGAGCGTGCCGGTGCTCGTCTGCGCCGCGGAGGGCGCGGTCGGCACGTTGCGCTCCGCGGAGGGCGCGGTCGGCACGTTGCGCTCCGCGGATGCGTGTCGACCTCGCGGGCGCAGGGACCCTACGGCGGTGCGCGCTGCCACCGAGGCACTGCGCTCCGCTGGCGCCGTCGAGGGGCGAGTGCGGACAGGCCGCGTCGTATCGTGACGTCGCGGCGCTGCGCGCGTCGGTGGTCGGCGCGTCGCGCTCCGCGGGTGCGTGTCGACCCAGCGGGCTGAGGGCAGAGCGCGGGCGCCCGCTGGGCGGGTGCGTCGCGAAACGCGCGAAGCCCCGCACCGGGAGGTGCGGGGCTTCGACGCGCCGGCTGGCAGCTAGCCCGAAGGCAGCTCGTCAGAGACCGTAGACGAGGCCCAGCGAGGGCTGGATGGCGGTGCCCGGGTCGGGGAACAAGAACATCGCGTTCACGTTGATCTTGAGGCCCAGCCGCGGGGTGAAGTTCCAGAGCGCGCCGGCGCCTACCGTGGCGAAAATAGGCCCGGACTTCTGATACATCTTGATGTTCAGAGTGTCGCAGATCTGGCCGGCTCCGTCCTGGCGGCAGCTCTCGACGTTGTTCTTCTGGACGAGCCCCTGGACGTCGGCGAGGCCACCTCCCGCATGCGCGTACGGGTGGAACCCGGCCCCCGTGTTACCCAGGAAGTAGTAGCTGAAGCGAGCCTCAGCGTGGACAGGGAGGAAGTCCTTCGGCGCGCCCTGGAACGCGAAACCTGCCCGCACGCCGACGGACATGTTGTCGTGGAACATGAACTCGTAGCTGAGGAGCGCGCGGATCTGGGCCGGCGCGAAGCCCGACACGAGCCGCGGGGCAACGGTGGGGCGTTCAAGGACGTTGTCGGTTCCTATCAACGAGGGGTAGGGCTCTCCGAACGCGAAGCAGGAGACCTGGTTCTCGACGTCAGGATCGCACGGTCGGGAGAAGTTGCCGATCTGGAGCACGTCCAGAGCGCCGTGAACGCCGATCCAGTGCCGGCTCGGGCGGCTGCTCGAGAAATCTTCCGGGCCAGCGGCGCAGGTCCCGTCGACGCACGAGCCGCTCGGGCAGTCGTCGTCCATCTCGCAGCTCGGAGCCGTCTCACAGGCGCCGTCCACGCAGAGCAGGCCGCACTTGCACTCGCTGGAGTTGTTGCAGCTGACGCCCCAGTCCTTGTCCCCACACGACGTCTCACCGCACCCCGGGAAGTCCGGCGGGCAGTCCGAGGACGACGTGCAGCGAGGGGGAGGCGATTGACCGGGGAAGGCAGGGGGCGGCTCGCTCGTGTTCTCCATGAGCCGCATCTCGACGGGCTGCTTGCGGCTGCCCAGGCTGTCGACCACCTCGTCGATGCTGTCGGTGACCTGCACGTACCACTGGAGGGTGCCGGTGACGTTGGTCTCGTCGCAGGGGATCTCCGCGCGCCACTCGTCCCCCGACTTCTTCATGGCGATCTTCTTCCACTCGCCGCCGGGGGCCTTGAACTTGAGCTCGGCCTTCACCCCCGCTTCCTCCGTGTGGCAGCTCACCGGGATGGCGCGCCGTGTCTCCACCTGCCGCACCTCGGGGGTACACAGCATGTCCCCGGGGATCGCCTCGTCGCCGATGTCGTCGTCCGCCGCTGCTGCCGGGGGCGCGCCTGCCGACTGCGTACCTCCCGAGGCGGCGAAGGTCTCCTGGGTCTCCGGGGTCGCCAACGCGGCGTCCAGCTTCACGGCGGGGTGAATGGCGCTGGCGTTCCGGAAGGCCTCGGCGGCGCCCGCCTGATCGTTGCGTCCGCTCCCGCGCACGATGCCCACGTACATCCAGGCCTCGGCGAGGGTCTGGGGGCTACACTTGTTCTCACAGGCCTCGATGGTGCCCGTGAGCACCGCTTCCGCCTTGTCGAGCTCCATCATCAGGTAGTGCTGATTGATGGCCTCGTCGATCTTCTTACGGGCGGCCTTGTCTCTTGTGTATTGAGCAAAGGCGGGCAAGGAAAACAGGCCGACTAACAAGACGGCCATCAGCCTGGTGAACGTTCGGCTTTGCACTTTGGTCTCCGGACGCGAGGGATTAAGGGAGGTTCATACTGCCGGAATGCGGCGAGCTGATTCGAAAGGCGCTGATGCGAAAGGGGAGCTGAGGGCGAATGGGGCGGAGTCGGTGTCACTGGGGTGGCGAGGCGGGACCCGTGTCCGGCGTCGTATCCGGTGCAGCAGGTTCGCTCGTGACGGGCCCCCCGGGACCCTCGATGACTCGGTCCTCCGGGACGGGGCCATCGAGGACGGTGCCTTCCGGGACGGGGCCTTCGGGGACGGGGCCTTCGGGGACGGCGTCCGCGGATGCCGGCGGCGCCGGTGTCAGCGGTTCCGAGGGAGACGCCTCGGGGATGGAGCTCTCGTGAGGAGGGAGCTCGGGCGCCGGGACAGCAGACGTCGCGCAGCCGGCCTCTGCGGTGGGACCTCGACCGGGATGGGTGGGGGCGGCCGGGCACGAGTCCTCGGGGATGAGCGCGCTGTCGGCGGCGCTGGGCGTTTCCTGGGAAGAAGCGGCGTCTGGTAGCGACGTCGGCGGGCGCGCCGGTGCCTCGCAGCCCTCCGCGGGGGAGAGGTTGCGCGCGGCGTGCGCGTTGAGCTCGGCGACGTCGAGGTGGGCGGCGGCCTTCGAGCGGAAGCCTTGCTGGAGCTCCAGGGTGGCGAAGTAGAGCTCCGCCCGGGCGATCGCCAGCTGGCGCGGCGCGCAGAGCATCGCGCCTCTGGCTTGCGCTTCGTCGGTGAGCCGTGAGAGCTCGGCGACGCGCCCACGGAGGGCCGGGTTCTGGCCGCACGCGGTCCCCGTCCACAGCAGGACGGCGAGGAGCGACGTTGGACCGCCTCTCACGGGCGGGCTCCTCTGCGAGCCGCCAGGCTCAGCTCGATGGCGCGCGTCGAGAACGCCTCGCTGCTGGATGCCAGGGTGATCGCGTCGTCATAGTCTGCCTCGGCGGCTTCCGTCTCCGCCTTGCGGAGGTACGCCCGGGCGGAATGGAACTCATAGGGGGCCAGCGCCTCCGCGCCGGCCTCCCGCGCCTCCCTCAGCCGCTCTTGCGCGCGCCCCATGCGCTCCGCAGACAAAGCGCTACCGCAACCGGCGCAGACGAGCAGAGCCATCGTGAGAGTGGCCGTCGTCAGGAAGCACTTGCGGGTACCTGCTCGCTCGCTCAGCATGGCGCTGTGATGGGTCCGCGGTGGCCATCGGGGATCCCGGACGAGGCGATGGACCTGGAATTCGGATCTCGGGCCGCCGGGGCGGCAACTTGACCTGATTCCACCGCTGCAACCGCAGCGGAACGCTACCAATGGGGTAGCGATGTCGTCAACAACTCGGTTCAGTGTCGACGGAAGGGCTCCACCCGGTGCTGATGCACCGCAGGGGTGCGAGAGCCCCCGTCGATCGACCTCGTCTCTCCGCCCGCGCCCACCTCGGGGGAGGTTCCGTTCTCCGCCCCGCGCCCGCTGCCTGATGGGCCCACTCACGAACCCTGAGTCTTGACGAACCCTGAGTCGTGCTCGCGGATCGGTGCTCTAGTCTTCTGGTCGCGACGAACGGGCTGCCTTCGGCAAACCGTTCGTCGATCCAGGACCCACTGGGACCTCTTGGTCGAGGGCCACGGGGAGGGCTCTCGTCGAGGGCTCTCGTCGAGGCTCTTGCTGCCGTGGGAAGGGTCGTGGGAACGACGGGAGTCGTGCTCGAGAGCCGAGACGACGGGGCTCCGCTCACAGGCGGCGGTAGACGCCCACCACCTTGCCCAGCAGCATCGTGGAGCGGAAGTCCGTCGCGCGAACGAGGATCGGCGCCATCTGGGAGTTGGCGGGCTGGAAGCGGATGTAGTCCTTCTCGGGGTAGTAGTGCTTCACCGTGGCCTCGTCGCCGATCAACGCGACGACGATGTCTCCCCGCTCGGCGACGGACTGCTTGCGCACGAAGATGTAGTCGCCGCTGAGGATGCCGGCCTCGATCATCGAGTCGCCGGTGACCCGGAGCCCGAACACCTCACGTCCGCCGTTGACCATCATGCGGTCGACGCGGACCGTGTCGATCACGTTCTCGTCGGCGAGGAGCGGCAAGCCGGCCGCGACGCGCCCGAGCACCTGCACCTCGACGACGTTGTCCGTCGTGTCGTTGCTCGCCTCGAGGGGCGTGTCGACGACCCGGAGGGCGCGGCTCTTCATGTCTTCGCGCCGCAAGTAGCCCTTGCGCTCCAGGGCGCGCAGGTGATCGTTGACGCCGTTCGTCGAGCGGATCCCCATGTGCTCGCCGATCTCGCGGAGGGTCGGAGGATACCCGCGGTCGCGGATCGACTTCCGGATGAACTCGAGGGTCTGCTCCTGGCGCTTGGTCAAACCTTGCATCGCTCGCAAATCCTACTGAACGGGTGTCAGGCCGTCAAATTCCTGGCGGATCCTCCGGGCACGCGGCGGATCTGGCCCTCGTCCACGCCGGGGTGGCCCGCGGAGGGAGCCGGTGAGCTCCCGAGCATGCAGAGAGGGCCCCGGGTGCGTCCCGAGAGAGCCGATGGCGTGAGCAGCGCCGCAGGGACGAGCTCATCAGCGGTTCGGGCCGATGGGCGAGCGCTCCGGAGGGCGAACCACTCGGCCCCTAGAACTTGTTGCTCGTCGACAGGAAGGTCAGCTTGTCGGTGGTCTCGCGGAGGCGACCGACCAGCATCCGAACGACGCCCCACAGCACCTCGAAGGCGAGATCCTTGTGGAGGAAGAGCAGATCGTCGAAGCCGTCCTTGGCGATGGCCAGGACGCGACACTTCTCGTGGACGTTCGCGTCCGCCGAGCGGGGGGACTCGTCGAGCAGAGCCATCTCGCCGAACGCCTGCCCCGGGCCGAGGATCGCGAGGGCTTCCTCACCCATGCCGGGCACTTCCCGGCTGATCCGCACGCGGCCTTCCAGGATGAGGTAGAGCTTGTCCCCTGCGTCGCCGTGACGGAAAATTTTGCTACCGCGCTCGTAGGTCTCTTCCGTGGCGACCTTCGCGATCAGCTCGAGCGCGGCTGGTTTCAGCCCCTCGAACAGCCGAATTTGGGCGAGCTGCTCCAGGCGGTCCGTCATCGAGTGGGCAATGTAGCCGTCGACGGCCTCCCGTCGAAAGGAAATTGCAACGATTTTCCGGTCTCACGGCCCCCGGCAGGGGCCCTGAGGACCCGGCGGAGGAGGGGGGCTCCCCCACGCGGCCTTCAGCGGCGGAACGTGATCACGAACGGCGGGGTCGCGCCCGACGTGGGCCGGCCCAGCTTGTCGAGGGGCGCCTCGAAGCGACCCCGGGTCATGGCGCAGCGCTTCACCGCCGTGCCGAAGCCGCTGCCCGGATCGTCGAGCACCCGGACGTCCTTGGCGCGCCCGTCGGGGCCGACGATCACCATCAGCCGGACGCGGGTGTAGTTGATCTGCTCGATGTCCGCCTCGGCGGGCCAGGGGCAGTTCTGGAGGGACGTGGCGATCGGCTTCGCGGGGCGGGAGCGATCGACGGTCGGCGCAGGTGGCGCGTCGGCTTTGCCCTTGCCGTCCGGGACGCCGTCGGGGCGCGTCACGCCGGAGCGTACGGCCTTCGTGGAGGTCCCCTTGGCCGACGTCGTCCCGCCCGCGAAGCGGGTGCCCTCTCCGCTGATGAACCCTTCTCCCGTGAGATCGAGGGGTTCGTCGGGGTCCGCGGGGGCGGTCAGCACCTTTCCAGCTTCCGCGGGCGCGGGCGGCGGCTCGTTGGTCGGGGGAGTCTCCGCAGTGGGCGGTGGGACGTCGACGGGCGGGGGCGTGGGCTCCGGAGTGGGCTCTGGCTCCGGCGGCGGTTCTGGCTCGGGCTCTGGCTCCGGCTCCGGTTCGGGCTCTGGCTCCGGTTCCGGTTCGGGCTCCTCGAGGTCGATGTCGTAGCTCGCGCGGAGCCGCTCCTGGACGTAGTTCTGCACCCCGCTCGAAAATCGTTGGAGGTGGTCCAGGGAGGCGAAGGACGCGGCGCCGAGCAGGCCGTGGGTCCCGAGAGAACCGATCAACGCCAACAGCCCCGCGCTGAGCCGGACGGAGTCCCCCAGGTGGCGGACGGGCTCCATGGGATCCGGCCGGGTCGGACCTGTCGGAGTCACGGTGGACCTCCGTTCCCCGCCCGGGGGCTCACCAGCGTCGGGGGGAGGGGTTCTCCGGAGCCGGCCCCCGTCGTTGCGCTCCGGTTGGGAGTGTTGGGTTGCGGTCATCGCCGATGCTCGAGTGATCCCCCCGACTGCGGGTTGCGGGCGGCGCGCCCGTCGTGGGCCGCGAGCCGCTCGTTTCACTGTTCGACCGTTTGCGTGTTGGCGGGCGCCCCTGCGGAGGACGGCGTGACGGCGAAGGCGATCTTGGCGATCCCAGCGCGCTTGAGCAGGTCGAGGACGTGGATGACGCGGCCGTGCTCCACCTTGGTGTCGGCGCGGATCACCGCCCGCAGGTCATCGTTCTTGGCGCGGGCGGCCTTGGCCAGTCCGGAGATCGCCTCGTCGTCGGCGACCTGCTCGGAGTCCACCATCGTCCGGCCATCCGCGCTGAGCTCCACGCTGAACACCGTCTGCACGCTCTCGCCGCTGGCCGCCTTCGGCAGGTCCATCGGCATGCCCTGGGAGTGGATGATGCGCGCCGTCACCATGAAGATGATGAGCAGCACGAGCACCACGTCCACGAGGGGCGTGACGTTGATGCCGGAGATCAGCCCGTCGTCGTCGTTCTGCGAGCTGGCTGCCATGGCTCAGTCCTTGCTCTTTCCAGCGGCCTCGGCCGTGGCGGGGTCTTGGCCGACGAGGTGCGCGAGCAGGACCCGGCTGAGCGCCTCGGTGTTCGCCAGGATGGAGCGAGCGTGCCGCTGGTAATAGTTGTACATGACCACCGCGGGGATCGCGACGGCGAGGCCGACCGCCGTCGCGACGAGGGCCTCGGCGATCGCCGCCATCACGACCTCGGGAGCGGACGTCGCCCCTTGCTGGGCCTGCGCCGCGCCTTCCGTGGCGAGCCCCTCGAAGGCCTGGACGACGCCGATGACGGTGCCGAACAGCCCGATGAAGGGGGCGTTGTTGCCGAGCGTCCCCAGGAAGGCGAGGCGCCGCTCGAGCTTCATGCGCTGCAGAGCCTTCGCTCCCTCCATGGCCTCTTCGGCGGCCTTGGGGCCGCGATCCGCCTCGGCGATCCCGGCGATGACGACGGCCGCCTCCGCGCTGGGAGACGCTTGCAGAGCGGAGCGCGCCGCTTCGAAGTCACCGTTGCGCAGCGCGTCCCTCAGCTTCTGAGCGAGCCCGGCGAGATCGTCCCGCAGCGAGAAGTAGAACCAGCCGCGCTCGAGCATGATCGCGACGGAGATGACGCTCAGACCGATGAGCATCCACATGACCCAGCCCGCGCCGAAGCGGGTCATCAGATCCTGTAGCCAAGTAACGAGGTGCATCCTTCGAACCTTCCAAATTCGTCGAGGGGGGAGCGGTCGTTTTCAGGGGCCGCGCTGGGTGTCCGCCGGGCGGACCCGCGAACGAGGGCGGGGCAATCGCTAGCACAGTTCCCGACAGGTCGCCTCGTCAGGAGGTCGGGTCTTGTCGCAAATTTCCGAATGAGGGGCGGAATGCAGCGCTGGTGCAGCCCGCGTGGGTCAGGCCCCCCAGGAACTCCGGGGCAGGTGGGCACCAGGGGTGCGCTGGGACCCGGGCGGGGACCCCTCGCGTCGGCGGGAGGAGCGCAGGGCTCCGGGGCGGGCGCACCACCGCCCGCGGCGACCGGCTGGGACGTCGAAGGGGGCGAGGGGCTCCCGGCGCGCCGTGGCGGGGGCCTGCGGCGGGGGCCTGCGGCGGGGGCTCGGCGCCGTGACGGCGTGGCTCCAGGCTAGCCGGGCCGTTCGTGGAGCGCGCTCAGAGCTCGTGGGGCATCAGGTCGTGGGGGGAGCGGAAGAACTGCTCCGGGGAATAGCCCCCCAGGCACGAGACTCTCCGCATGTAGATGTCGGCGTAGAGGTCCACCTGCTGCCCGAACAGGCTCATGCCGTTCATCTCCTTGAGGACCGACCCCCAGTAGGGGTGGAACGCTCGATCGACGGCCTCCGCGATCTCGACGTACTCCGCCTCCAACGCGCGCAGCTCCCCACGCACGCGCTCGACGTGCTGCTTCGCGCGGCGGCGATCGAGCTCCCGCTCCTCGGGGTGAGACGCGCTGGCTTTGCTCAGGTCCTTGTAGCGGGTCTGGTAGAAGCGGAGCTCGTCCTCGAGCAGGTGGCGTGTCTCCGCCAGGTGCCGGCGTCGCGAGCGCAGCTCTGCCGTCGACTCGAGGGCGGCGATTTCGGCGTCCAGCTCCTGGATGATCATGCCGGTGCGCCAGGCGCTCTCCTTCTTGGACCGCAGAATGTCACCGTAGATGTGATCACCGACGTAGAGGACGGAGGAGCCCGGGACGCCGATGTGGCGCTCGAACTCGCGCAGGCTGCCCCCCTCGTAGACCTTGCCTCGTTGCAGGGGGCTGTCGACGTTCCGCAGCACGTCTCCGTCGCGCTCCATCAAGGGCCGTCCCTCGGCGAACCAGCGCGGTTTGCCCGCCGCGCAGATGGCCACGTCGAAGTAATGCTGCCAGGCCGGGTACTCCTTGCTCGCGGTGCCCAGCAGATACGTCATCATCGCGTTGGTGTAGGACCACGGCGAGTTCGTCAGCAGGAACAACTTCTTTCCCGCGGACCGGAGCTTGTGGAGCGTCCGCGCCAGGTTCTCGTCTCGATCGATGAACCGCGGCAGGTCGCTGGTGACATGGTGGTACACGGCGCCCTCGGCGTGGGCCTCGTCGATGGCGGCGCGCACGTCGTCGAAGAGACGATCGTATTGCACCGTCTCGCCGCGGCTCTCCAGCGCCTGCACGATGGCCGCGTAGCTGGTGACCTCGCACAGGGCGAACAGCGTATCGATCCAGTGATAGCGGGCGGTGTGGGGACGGATCTTCTTGAGATGATACAGGTTCGCGATCTCGTCCTGGGTCAGCCGGCGGGTCCCGTGGTAGCCGACGTTGACCACCTTGTGCCGGTCCATCTTCAGGATGTTGCCGTACCGCTTGTCGATGAGGAGGCCACGGATCGGGAAGCGGGGATCGAAGGCCAGCTCCGAAAGATACTCGGGATACCCTCGGCGGATCAGGCGCTCCACCGTGAGCTGGATGCTGAGGGCATCCATCTCCTCCTGCCGGTAGATGGCGAGGGTGTAGTCCATGTCGAAGCCGACCCAGCGGATCGACGACATGCGCAGGTTCCGGTTCACGAACACCCGGTCGGGGCGCGGGATGCCGACGCCGCTCGGGGGGAGGTGGATCACGCCCGGGATGGGCAGGGTGAGCTGGCGCGGGTTGCGCGATTCCTCGTTCATGGGGAAGGCGGCCTCGTCATCTCCGGGACACGTTACGTGTCGGTAGGGACGCCGACATCGGCTCTCACCGGCGACGGGGCACGCTACAGTGTCTGCCATGACCACCCGTGAGACAACCCGCCCGCTCGCCATCTGGACGACCGGAGAGCCCGTGACCGAAGCCCGGCGCAGGCGCGGGTCCTTCGCGCAGATGATCCAGGAGGTGGTCGGGGACGCCTGGCGGGGGCCCTGGCTGGAGCTCGACGTGCGGGATCCGGAGACCCTCGTCGAGGCTCCTGCTTCGGCGGGGGTGATCCTCACGGGATCGGCGGCCCGCATCGCCGATCAGAGCCCCTGGATGGTTCGCGTCCAGGAGCAGCTCCGGGCGCTCGTCGAGGAGCGCGTGCCGATCTTCGGGATCTGCTTCGGTCATCAGCTCTTGGGGATGGCCCTCGGTGGGCGCTCCGGCCCGAACCCCCTGGGACGGGAGATCGGCACCGCCACCTTCTCGCTCACGGTGGACGATCCGCTGTTCGGGGAGGCGCCGCGCAGCTACCCGGTGTCGACGACGCACCTGGACTCCGTCCTCGAGCTCCCCCCGGGGGCCGTGGCCCTGGGCTCCACCCCCGGCGAGCGCCTCGCCGCGATCCGCTTCGGCGAGCGCGCCTGGGGTGTGCAGTTTCACCCCGAGTTCGACGCCGAGGTAGTCGGGGATTACGTGCGGTCGCGCCTGGAGACCCTCCGACGGGAGGGCTTCGACCCGGAGGGCTTGCTGGCCGCGCGGCGAGAGACCCCCGAGTCCGCGGACTTGCTCCGGCGGTTCGCCTGGCACGTGCGCCAGTGATTTAGATGGGCTAAAGGGGCGACCGCCATGGGATTTTCCTGCGGAGTCGTCGGGCTCCCCAACGTGGGTAAGAGCACCTTGTTCAACGCGCTCTCGAGCGCGAAGGCAGAGGCTCAGAACTTTCCATTCTGCACCATCGAGCCGAACGTCGGCATCGTGCCGGTCCCGGACGAGCGGGTCGACCGCATCGCCGAGGTCTGCAAGTGCTCGAACCGCGTGCTCACGTCGATCCGCTTCGTCGACATCGCCGGCCTCGTGCGCGGCGCCTCGAAGGGGGAGGGGCTCGGGAACCAGTTCCTGTCCCACATCCGCGAGGTGGACGCCATCGCCCACGTGGTGCGTTGCTTCACCGACGAGAACGTCACGCACGTGGACGGGCGCGTGGATCCCGTCGCCGACGTGGAGACGATCGAGACGGAGCTGTGCCTCAAGGATCTCGAGTCCGTCTCCAAGCGGCTCGAGCGCGCCCGCAAGCAGAGCAAGGGAGGCGACCCGAAGGAGAAGCTGGCGGTGACCCTGTGCGAGCGGCTGGTCGAGCACCTCGACCAGGGCAAGCCGGTGCGCGCGTTCAAGGACCTCGACGAGAAAGAGGCGGAGCTCCTGAAGGAGCTGCAGCTCCTCACGGCGAAGCCCGTCTTCTACGTGGCCAACGTGGACGAGAGCGACATCGGCGACGTGGAGAGCAATCAGCACTACCAGGCGCTCGTCGCCTACGCGGCGCGGGAAGGTGCGCCCGTGGTCCCGATCTGCGCGGCCCTGGAGGCGCAGATCGCGGAGCTGGACCCGGAAGATCGTCCCGAGTTCCTGGAGAGCGCGGGGTTGAAGGAGCCCGGGCTGAACCGCGTGATCCGCACGGGGTACGAGCTGCTCGGCCTCATTACGTATCTCACCGCGGGCGAGAAGGAGACGCGCGCCTGGACCGTGCCCCGCGGCGCTACGGCGCCCCAGGCCGCCGGGGTGATCCACTCGGATTTCGAGCGGGGCTTCATCAAGGCGGAGGTCATCTGGTGGGAGGATCTCGTCGCCCTGGGGAGCGAGGCCAAGTGCCGGGAGGCGGGGAAGCTCTCCATCGAGGGGAAGGACTACGTCGTCCGGGACGGCGACGTGATCCATTTCCGGTTCAACGTCTGAGTCGGTTCGACGGCTGAGCAGTGGAATGGCGGCGGTCGACCGTCGAGGGGCGACCGTCGAGGGGCGACCGTCGAGGGGCGACCGCTGGCGCACGGGGGTGCGTCGACGCGCTCGCTCTTCGTCGCGCCAGGGGGCGCGTGTGCTTTCGCCCGACGAAGGGCGTCCGCGTCGGCTGGTTCTGCGTCGCGCCTCGCTCGGCTCGTTCGCCTCGTCGGTCAGTCGAGCGGTTCCGCGCCCCGGGGTGAGTCATCGCCCCCGGACGACAGGGTCGTCCACCACTCCGCGTAGGTGGTGACGGGCGCCGGGCCGCCGAAGAACCCCAGGAAGCGGAGCACCCAGACGAGGAGCAAGGCGACGATCAGCGCCGCCGCCGCCGCGGTCCCTGCTCGGCTCCAGCGGGGGGACGGCCGCGGGGGCTCCGGCCCCAGCCACGAGCGCGCCGCGGTCCAGGCGAACCAGAGGAAGGCCGGGACGGCGAAGGGGACGAGGGGATGCAACTGCAGCGCGCCGGACAGGTCCCCCCGCGCGAGGTGGAGGGCGGCGCGGGTGAGCCCGCAGCCCGGGCAAGGGATTCCCAGCCATCCGGCGCTCGGGCAAACGGGCGCTCCCGCGAGGAGCAAGCCCAGGAGCGCCGCCACGACGACACCCCCGAGGAGGCGTCCGCTCGCTCCGGTCTCCGTCGAGCGAGGCCCGGCGCCGGCGCGCTCGCCGGCCCGGCGCGTGGCGGACGGGACGGCGTCGGGAGCCAGAGGAACGCTCCGGGCGCGCTCAGCCGCCGTTGCGACGAGCCGCTTCCCACACCTCGTTCAGATCCGCGGGGAGGAAGTACAGCCCGAAGAACAGATAGAGGACGGGGTGAGCGACCTGTGGGTTCTGCACGCCGGCCATGCGCTGGGCGTCGGCCACCTTCTCCGGCAGCTTCAGCACCTCGAGGATGTTGATGATCGGGATGAAGAACAGCAGCAGGCTGATGTCGCTCTTCTGGCGGAACCGCTTCAGCTCGCCGAGCATCTGGATGAACACGACGAGGGAGTAGACGAAGCACAGCATCCCGATGAGCAGGGTCGCCACCGGGTTTCGCGTCTTGCCCAGGGGGCCGCGCGCGCCGCTCGTCGCGACGGCGAGGGCGCCAGGTGCCGCCACGGCAGGGCTGCTTGCTCCGACGGCTGCTCCAGCGCTCTGCAGGGCTCCGCCCACGGAGTCACCTGCGGGACGCTCCGGCATCGGGAGCTGCCCGGGTGCGCCGGCCCCCGGAGGGGTGACCGCCTGACTCAGAGCCGTCTGCGCGAAGGCCTGAGGGCTGCCGCCGGGGGTCTGGGCGCTGGGTGCTCCCGCGCTGGGGCTCTGGGCGCTGGGGCTCTGGGCGCTGGGGCTCTGGGCGGCGGGGTTGACGCCGCCGAAGTCGGGGGCGGGGCTTCCGACGACAGTTCCCCCCAGGGGATTCACGCCGCCGATGGACGGGATCACCTCGGTGCGCGCCATGGCGGGAGCTCCGGCGCCCTGTCCCGGGGCGGCACCCGGCGCTGCAGCAGCGGGACCACCCGCTCCCGCTCCGAGCCCGCCCGCCGCACCGAGCCCGCTCCCCGCCAAGGGCGCGTGGGAGGGCATCACCATCGTTGGCGCGGTGCCCTCCGCGGGCCCCTGTCCCGCGGCGCCCGGAGCGCCGCCGAGGCTCGGGGGCGCGACCCCGATCATCGTCCCCTTGAGCTTGGAGGGACCCGATCCGGCCGCCGCCGGGCCCTGTCCGCCTCCCGGAGCGACGGGGGGAGGCTCCGCTGGCGCGGCCCCCTGCGTCGTGGGACCCTGAGCAGCGGGACCCTGAGCAGACGGATCCTGCGCACCGGGAGTCCCCAGGCCAGGAGGCGCGAGGCCGATCATGGTGCCCTTCATCGCGGGCCGCGCGGCAGCCGGTCGCGGCTCGGCTCCCGCCGCTCCACCCTGCTGCGGCGGAACCGCTTGGGGGGGAACGGCAGCGCCCACCGCCGGGGGCGCCACCCCGACCATCGTGCCCTTCAGCGCGGCGCGGGCAGGTGCCGCACCTTTCGCCGCTGGTTCACCGGTCGCTGGCGCTCCTGCCGCGGGCTTGGCGGCAAAGGGCGATTGGCCGAGCAGCATCGTGCCCTTGAACTTCGGCGCTCCTGGCCTCGCCTGCTGCAGCTCGAAACCACACTGCTTGCAGCGCGGCGCCGCGTCCTCGTTGCTGGTGCCACAGTTGGGGCAAAACACCGATCTCTTACCTCCGGGACGGCTCTGACGGAGAGCGCGAGGTCCGCCGGCGAGCCTACACGGCGGGTGCGGGTTGGAACAAGCTCGAATCTCGAAAGTTCCAACTGCATTGACGCGCTTCCGTCAGGGCAGATCGGTGTGCACTGCCCGTGCGCCTCCTCCGAGTGGGGTCCGGTTGGGGGGAGCAGCCTGCAGTGGGATGGCTGGATGTAAGGTGGGCGAGTGCGGGTTCTTGCGCTAGGTCCGTTCTCCGAGAGATCCCGAGGCTGTCGGCAAATCATGGCCCTTCCGGGCGCCCTTGACACCCCGTCTCACCGGTAACTACGGTTCGCCCGCCCACGGCCGGGGTGGCTTGCCGTCCGGAGTGGGAGGTCTCGCGAGCGAGGCCATCGCTCGGTGTTCGTGCGGTCGCGGTTCGCGCGGTCGTAGGTCAGCGAGTGGAGGTCACGGAGTGAGGTCACACGTCACAAGGTGAGGTCACCGAGTGGAGTTTGTGCCGATCGACTGACCCGCAGCGTTCCGAGCGGCCCCGCCGCGCAACTCAGCTTCCGTACGGTCCCCTGGGCCTTTCATCCCCCGCCCTTCATCCCCGGGTTGTCTGTCTCGGGTCCCCCACAGGCAAACCCCCAACCCGAAGAACACCATGGCATTCGCCCTGAGCGCGGAGCACGAGAAGGAGCTCGAACGGATCCTCTCGCGCTATCCCAACAAGATGGCTGCGTGCATCCCGGTCCTCCATCTTTGTCAGGATGCGAACGAGCACTGGGTGAGCGACGAGGTGATCGCCTTCGTCGCCGAGCGACTGGGGCTGAGCACGGCCCACGTCGCGGGTGTCGTGACCTTCTATCACCTCTTCAACCGTGAGAAGCCGGGCAAGCACCAGGTCTGGGTGTGCCGCACGTTGTCCTGTGCGCTCCGCGGTAGTGAGAGCATCCTCCGGCACTGCGAGAAGCGGCTCGGGGTGCACGTCGGTGGCACGACCCCGGACGGGAAGGTGACGCTCCGCACGTCGGAGTGCCTCGCCTCTTGCGGCTCGGCGCCCATGATGCAGGTCGACAAGACCTACCACGAAAATCTCACGATCGAAGAAGTCGACCGTGTGCTCGACGACCTCCTGAAGGACTCCTGAGGGACCGAGCACCTGCACCTCCGGGTCGGCGAGGCCCGTCCGTCATGCTGAAGCGAACGAACTATCTCTCCCACAGCTACGACAAGCCCGACGGCCACACCCTGGCTGCTTACGAGCAAGCTGGCGGCTATCGGAGCGCCCGCAAGGTGCTCTCGACCCTGTCCCGGGAGCAGGTGGTCGACGAGGTAAAGAAGGCTCACATCCGGGGTCGCGGCGGTGCAGGCTTCGACTGCGGCATGAAGTGGAGCTTCATGCCCAAGGAGTCGAAGAAGCCCCACTACCTTGTCGTCAACGCCGACGAGGGCGAGCCGGGGACCTTCAAGGATCGCACGATCATGGAGCGCAACCCCCACGCGCTCATCGAGGGCTGCATCATCGGGTGCTACGGGGTCGGCGCCCACGCCGCGTACATCTACGTGCGCGACGAGCTCCACCTCTCCAAGGCGCGCCTCTGGGCGGCCATCGAGGAGGCGCGCGCGAAGGGCTACCTCGGGAAGAACCCCTTCGGGAAGAACTACGAGGTCGAGGTCTACGTGCACACGGGGGCCGGGGCCTACATCTGCGGCGAGGAGACGGCCCTCCTGAACTCCCTGGAGGGACGGCGTGGTGAGCCTCGGCTCAAGCCCCCGTTCCCCGCTCAGGTGGGCGCCTTCGGTTGCCCCACGACCGTGAACAACGTCGAGACGATCGCGATCGTCCCGAGCATCTTCCAGGTCGGCGGCGACGAGTTCAGCAAGCTGAGCGCGCTCCACGAGTGGAACGACGGCGGCGTGCGGCTCTTCGGAGTCAGCGGCCACGTCAAGAAGCCGGGCATCTACGAGTGCGCCGTGGGGCTGACCCTGCGGGAGCTCATCTACGATCTCGGCGGCGGCATCATCGACGATCGCCCCTTGCTCGGCGTCATCCCGGGCGGCTCCTCCTGCCCCGTGCACCTCCCGGACGAGATCGTCGACGTCCCCAACGACCCGCGCTTCGCTCCCTACAACGGGAAGAGCGTCCTCGACCTGCCCATGGGCGTGGACACCTTGCGCGGCGTCGGCGGCATGCTGGGCACCTGCTGCGCGATCGTCATGAGCGACGCGGCGGATCCGGTGCTCGCCCTGCACAACCTGATGCGCTTCTACCGGCACGAGTCGTGCGGTCAGTGCACGCCCTGTCGCGAGGGGTGCGGCTGGATCGAACGCATCCTCGACAAGGTGATCGAGGGCCGAGGGAGCATCGAGGAGCTGAACGAGCTCCACGAGATCGCCTCCAACATCACGGGCAACACGATCTGCGCGTTCGGTGACGGCGCGGCCCAGCCGGCGCTGTCGTTCGTTCGGAAGTACCGGAAGCAGCTCGAGGACTACATCCTTCGCGGTGGCCAGAGCCAGACGAGGACACTAGAGGCATGAGCGTCGGGGCGATTTTTTTCGCGGTGTGCAGTGTCATCTGCGTGGTCGGCGCGCTGTCGGTGGTCCTGGCGCGTAACCCGATCCGCGGTGCCGTGGGGCTCCTCGCGACCATCGTGGGTATCGCGGGGCTCTTCCTGCGGTTGGACGCGCAGTTCCTCGCAGCCATTCAGCTCATCGTGTACGCCGGGGCGGTCGTCGTCCTGTTCGTGTTCGTGGTGATGCTGCTCGGCCCGAGCGCAGGGTTCACCTCCAAAGCCGAAGCGCGCTCGAAGGTGTCACGCATCTTCGCGGGCGGGCTCATGGCGCTGCTGGGCGCGCTCATGCTCGTGCTGCTGGCGCCGAAGAACCCCCAGAAGTTCGGGGCTGCCGCCGAGGGGCACGGATCCATCGAAGCGGTGGGTGGTCTCATCTTCACCGAAGGGTTGCCCGTGTTCGAGCTCGTCACGGCGCTGCTCATCGTGGCCGTGATCGGCGCCATCGCCGTGGCGCGGACGCAGCCGGGCCAGCGGAAGCCGGCGCGCGTCGAGAACCCGACGCTGCGCTTGTTCCACGGGCCGCTGCTCCCGCGTGACGCGGAGCGCCCCCTGTCGAAGGCGCCAGCGGCGCAGGCAGATCCTGGAGGAGGCATGATCCCGCCCACCAGCCTAGGGAAGGAGCAGGCGTGATGGCCCTGGACCTCGTCGTCGAACACTACGTGCTGCTCTCGGGGCTGATCTTCCTGATCGGCGCCGTCGGCTTCGTGACGCGCAGGAACGTCCTGGTGCAGCTGATGAGCATCGAGCTGATGCTCAACAGCGTGAACCTGGCCCTCGTCGCGTTCAACCGCCAACACGGCGGCGCGATGAACGGGCAGATGTTCGCCTTCTTCGTCATCGCCGTGGCGGCGGCCGAGGTCGCCGTGGGCCTGGCGATCGTTCTGCAGTTCTACCGTCTGCGGGCTACCGTCAACAGCGACGAGGCCGACGGTCTTCGCCACTGACAGCGCTCACACGTGAGTAATTCTCCGATGCAGCTCTCGACTTCGTTCCTCGCGCAAGTGACCCCGGTGGAGCCCTCGCCCGTGCAGGCCGCCCTGACGCAGCTCTTCCCCGCCGACAACTTCGTCCTGCTCGGGGTCATCCTGGCGCTGCCCCTCATCGGCGCCTTCGTCAACGGCGTCTTCGGCAAGCGCCTCGGGCGCGAGGCGGTGACCTTGATGGCCCTGTCGGCCGTCGGTCTCTCCTTCGTCGCCAGCCTGGTCGCCTTCTTCATGGTGAGCAGCGCGCGGGTCGGGGACGAGCTCGTGCGCTTCCAGTGGACGGCGTGGGAGTGGTTCCGGCTCTCCACGGCCGGAGACTTCAGCCAGACGCCGCTCAACGTCGCGTTCTCGCTCGACGCCCTGAGCGCCGTGATGATCCTCGTCATCACCGGCATCGGCTCGCTGATTCACCTCTACTCCTCGAAGTACATGGAGGAGGATCCGGGCTACTACCGCTTCTTCACGTACCTGAACCTCTTCATCTTCTCGATGTTGGTTCTGGTGCTGGGCGACAGCCTGCCGATCCTGTTCGTCGGTTGGGAGGGGGTCGGCCTCTGCAGCTACCTGCTCATCGGGTTCTGGTTCGACAAGTCGGAGAACGCCTCGGCGGGCAAGAAGGCCTTCATCACGAACCGCATCGGCGACTTCGGTCTGCTCGTGGCGATGGGCCTGCTCCTGTACTTCGTGGGGGCGCTCGACTGGAGCGGGATCGAGAGCAACAAGGAGGCGCTGCTGGCGCCCGTGAAGCTCTGGCCGATCGGCAACGAGGTGCCCCTGGCGAGGATCCTGCCGGAGGACGCGGGCAAGTGGCTGAACCAGCCGCGCTACGTGAGCGGTGCGACGCTCGTCGGGCTGTTCTTGTTCTTGGGCTGCGCGGGTAAGAGCGCGCAGATCCCGCTGTACGTGTGGCTCCCGGACGCCATGGCCGGTCCAACCCCGGTGTCCGCGCTCATCCACGCCGCCACCATGGTCACCGCTGGCGTGTACCTGATGTGCCGCATGGCTGGGGTGTTCGTGCTGAGCCCCACGGCGATGTTCGTCGTCGCCCTGGTGGGCGGCTTCACCGCGCTCTTCGCGGCGACCATCGCCCTCGTCCAGAACGACATCAAGAAGGTGTTGGCTTACTCCACGGTCAGCCAGCTCGGGTACATGTTCCTCGGGGTCGGCGTCGGCGCGTTCGTGGCGGGCTTCTTCCACGTCCTCACCCACGCCTTCTTCAAGGCGTGCCTCTTCCTCGGGGCAGGCTCCGTGATCCACGCGATGCACGCGCGGATCCACGACACCGATCAGTCGCAGGACATGCGGTACATGGGCGGGCTGCGGAAGTTCATGCCCGTCACGTTCCTGACCTTCGCGGCGGCGTGGGCGGCCATCGTGGGCTTCCCGCTGACCAGCGGCTTCTTCTCGAAGGACGAGATCCTGCTCAAGGCGAACACGTCCTTCGTGGCGGGCACCTCCGTCGCGCAGGGAGATTTCACGTGGCCGGCCTGGGGTCACTGGGTGCTGTGGGGCCTCGGAGCCGCGGCGGCCATCCTCACCGCGTTCTACATGACGCGCCTGTTCATCGGGATCTTCTTCGGGGAGTTCCGCGGTTGGACGATCGTGCGTGGCTACCAGGCTGCGGTGCACGGCCACGCGGACGCTGGTCACGGCGGCCACGACGACCATGCCGACGAGCACGGGCACGCCCACGAGCAGCCCGGTCCGGACATGCAGGGGCCGACGCCCCACGAGTCTCCGTGGCAGATGACCCTGCCGCTGGTGGTCCTCGGGATCCTGTCGCTCGCCGGCGGCTTCCTGAGCGCCCATCTGTTCCACGTCCACCCCCTCGACGATTTCCTCGGGCCCGTGTTCGGTGACGCGGTGCAGCGGGTCAAGCTCATCAAGGGGCACGAGACGCGCACGATTCCTCTGGTCGCCTTCGCGGTCGTGGCGTTCCTGGTGGGCAGCTTGGTCGCCTACTGGATCTACCTCCAAGCCAAGGGTGAACCCGCTCGCAAGCTGGCCGCGCAGTTCCCGCGGTTGCACAGCTTGCTGATCGACAAGTGGCGCGTCGACGAGCTCTACGAGGAGACCATCATCGGCGCGGTGGACTCGCTGGCGGACATGTGCGTCTGGTTCGACAAGTGGGTCGTCGACGGTATCCTCGCCCGCCTGACCACGGCCATCATCAGCCTGAGCGGAACGGCCTTGCGCCAGCTCCAGACGGGGCGGCTCCAGACCTACGCCGCCGCCATGGTCGTCGGGTTGGCGGGAGTGGGCTGGTTCCTGCTGACGCCGCGCGCGGCGGCCCACACCTCCGCGGATCACTCGTCGGGCAGGTACGAGATCACGGCGGCGCCGGGCTTCGGCTACGGCTATCGCTGGGATAGCGACGGCGACGGTCAATGGGACGCCGAGGACTTCGGTGAGCAGCGCACCATCGCGTTCTCCCTCCAGACCGAGGAGACGCGGACGATCCGCCTGGAGGTCCGCAACGCCTTCGGTCGCACCGCCGAGCGCGAGTTCACCTTTTCCCGTCCGAAGCCCGACAAGTCGGGGTACGTCGCCGCCGCCACGGGCGTCGGAGCGGAGAACTTGAAGAACGCCCACGAGGGCGTGGGGATGAAGCAATGAGCCCTGCAGCCAGAGCATTCTTCGAAGCGGCGCCTTACGTTGCGGCGTTCGTGATCGGTGCGTTGATCCCGCGCCGCTCGAGCGTCCTCGAGCGGCTCGCCGTCGGCATCGTCGGCGCCCTGTCCGTGCTGGCGTTGAAGGGGCTGTGGCCCGACGCCGCGGCTCCGGTGACCGAGAAGGCGGACGAGTGGCCCCACCTCTTGAACGTGGTGGTGTTCATGCCCTTCGTGGGAGCCATCGCGCTCCTGTTCCTGCCGCGGCAGTCCCCGAAGTTCCTGCAGCGGTTCACGCTGACGGTGCTGGGGCTGAACTTCTTCGTGTCCTTGTTCCTCCTGGGCGCGACGATGACGCGGGGCTGGCACTTCCAGTACATCACGGAGTGGATCCCCAGCCTGGGCATTCGGTACCACGTGGCGATCGACGGCGTGAGCCTCTGGATGGTGCTCCTCACCACCTTCACGACCCCCATCGCGGCCTACGTGGCCTTCGGCTCCGTCCGCAAGCGCATCAAGGATCTGTGCTTCGCGTTCCTGCTGTTGCACGGCGCGATGCTCGGCGCCTTCGTGGCTCTGGATCTGTTCCTGTTCTTCGTGTTCTGGGAGCTGATGCTGATCCCGATGCTCCTGATGATCGGGGTCTGGGGTGGCCTGGAGCGGATCAAGGCCGCCTACAAGTTCTTCCTCTACACGATGATCGGCAGCATGATGATGCTGGCGGCCATCCTGTACGTGGTCTGGACCCACTACGAGCTCGCGGGGTACCTGACCTTCGACTACCTCGCGCTCAGCAAGGTCACCCTGCCGCGGACGGCCGCCTGGCTCTGCTACGCGGGGTTCTCCCTGGCGTTCCTGATCAAGGTCCCCGTCTTCCCGTTCCACACCTGGCTGCCGGACGCGCACGTCCAGGCGCCTACGGGGGGCTCGATCATCCTGGCCGCGGTGCTGTTGAAGCTGGGGACCTACGGCTACATCCGCTTCTGCATGGGCATGTTCGCGGGGCCCGCCGCCCACGCGGCGACGACCCTCGCCGGCCTCGTCATCGCCATGGGCATCTTCTACGGCGCCCTCGTCGCGTGGAAGCAGGACGACGTGAAGCGCCTCGTCGCCTACTCCTCCGTGGCGCACATGGGCTTCGTGATGCTCGGGGTCTTCGCGGCGACGCAGTCGGGGGTCGAGGGCGCCCTGCTGCAGATGATCAACCACGGTGTGTCCTCGGGCGCGCTCTTCCTCCTCGTCGGCGTGATCTACGATCGCCGTCACACGCGGATGGTCCGTGAGTTCGGTGGCCTCGCGAAGGTGATGCCCGTCTACGCGGCGGTGTTCATCCTCATCACCATGTCGAGCATCGGCGTCCCGGGCACGAACGGGTTCGTCGGTGAGTTCATGGTGATCATGGGGACGTTCGCCTCGAACCACCTGGGCGCGTTCAGCCACTTGCACGGTGGCCTCGCCGCGGCGGGCGTCATCCTGGCGGCGGTCTACATGCTCAGCGTGGTTCAGAAGATGTTCTTCGGGCCCCTCACCAACGAGAAGAACGCGAACCTGTCCGACATGAACGTGCGTGAGTCCGTGGCCATGGCGCCGCTCATCGCGCTCGTCTTCCTGATCGGCTTCTTCCCGTCGCTGTTCTTGAACCGCATGTCGGACAGCGTGACGGCGACGTTGGACCGATACATCGAAGGGCGCATCGCCTGGTCGCAGGGCGCTGGAGCGGAGGGTGCGTCGCTGCGCGAGCGCCGCGGTGGGCCCCTGGAGACGGGGTACCCCCTCCCGCCGAGCTCTACGCGGGCCGTGGCTGCAATGGACGGCAAGGAAGCTCACTGATGGACACGTCTCTGATGAGTAGCCCCGGGGTGATGATGCTCTTCGGCCTCTCGCCGATCTTGGCGCTGGGGCTCGGTGGGCTCTTGCTGATGCTGGCGGAGGCCTTCGGGCGGCCCGTCGTCGCGCACGCCCTGGAGGCGCAGGCGATCGGCGCGCAGCCGGCGGGGCCCGAGGGGCAGATCGTGGATGCGGGAGCGGGGCGCGCAGCCGAGTTGGCGCTCGGCGCCGCCGTCATCCTGTTCGCGGGCGCGATCTTCAGCGTGGCGCTGTGGTTGGTCGGGCCCGAGAACGTCACGGCGACGGAGCGGGTCGCGCCTTACCTGCTGATCGATCGCTTCAGCGTGTTCTTCAGCTTCGTCGTCTGCCTGGGCGGCGGCATCGCCGCGCTGCTGGCGGGCGGCTATCTGCCGGAGCATCGCATCGAGCGTGGCGAGTTCTTCCCGCTCCTCGTGTTCTGCACCTTGGGGGCACAGGCGCTGGCGGCTGCCGGCGATCTGCTGAGCCTCTTCGTGGCGCTCGAGACCATGTCCCTCGGGGTCTACTGCCTCGTGGGCCTGCGTCGCACCAGCGTCCGCGCATCGGAGGCCGCCCTGAAGTACTTCTTGCTGGGGAGCTTCGCCGCGGCGTTGATGTTGTTCGGGGCTGCCCTGCTGTACGGGGCGACCGGGCGGACGGACCTCGCCGGCATCGGTGAGGCCATCGCGGGGCTCTCCGGAGACGGCCTGGAGGGTCGGGCGGCACAGATTCTCATCGCCCTCGCCCTGCTCATCGTCGGGTTGGCGTTCAAGGTCGGGGCCGTGCCCTTCCACATGTGGACGCCGGACGCCTACGAGGGCGCGCCGACGCCGACGACCGGGTTCATGGCGGTAGCCGTCAAGACGGCGGCCGTCGCGGTGTTGCTCCGAGTGCTGCTCGTGGTCTTCGCGGACGAGCGCTTGGGTAGCTGGGGCACGGGGTGGCCTCCGGTGCTGGCGACGATCGCGGTGCTCAGCATGTTCATCGCGAACTTCATCGCCGGGCGTCAGGAGTCCGTGAAGCGGATGCTGGCGTACTCGTCGATCGCCCACGCCGGCTATGTCTTCATCGGCGTCGTGGCCACGTCGCGCTCCGTCGACGCGCAGGCGAGCGTGCTCTTTTACCTGCTCACCTACACGGTCTCGACTTTGGGCGCCTTCGGGGCGCTCATCCTGGCGGGGCGTTATCGCGCGGAGGCGGTGAGCTACGAAGATCTCGCGGGGTTCGGCCGGCGCCATCCGGCGGCCGCCCTGGCGTTCTCGTTCTTTCTGATCTCCCTGGCAGGGGTGCCCCCCACCGCGGGCTTCTTCGGCAAGCTCTACGTGTTCAAGGCGGCCATCCAGGGCGAGCTGTACTGGCTCGTCGTGCTGGGCCTGATCAACAGCGTGATCGGCGCCTACTACTACCTGAAGGTGCTCGTGTTCATGTACATGCGTGAACCGAAGCCCGGCGCGCCCTTCGCCACGCCGATGCGCTCGGGATACGTGGCGACGGCGCTCGTGATCGCGGCTTGCTTCGTGCTCGGCCTCGGGATCCTGCCCGACACCGCGCTGGAGGCCGCCGTGGCTGCCGTTCTCGGCGGCTGACGGGTGCACCGACCCCAGAGAACCCCAAGTGGCGCGCCGCCCCAAGGTGGCGCGCCGCCCCCAAGTGGCGCGCTGCCCCCAAGTGGCGCGCCATGTTCGATCGGGGGGACGTCTGACGTCGAAGGGTCGGGGAGGACAGGGAGCGCCGGCGCGCCCCGGCGCGCCCACGTGGTGGCCTCGGCGGCGAACCGTTGGGGAGCCCTCAGCGACCCAGGTCGAAGGTGATCGGGCGGGGGACGCGGCCGACGATGATCGGCTGATATCGCAGCAGGAGGCCCGAGGCGTCCTCGGCGACCTCGAAGCTGACGAACCCCCGCGTGGTCTGTCCCACCTCGAGCCGCCCCGCAGGGAGCGTTGGTCGACAGCCCGCCGGGGTCGGGCGGTGGGGTTCTCCCGTGGAGTCGAGGAGCGTCGCGAACAGCCCGTTGACGGGGACGGGCTCGTCCCGGAGCCCGGTCAGCTCGAGGTGCACGCCGATCTTGCGGTGGCCCGGGCGCGGCGCGAAGTAGGGCTCCACCTCACAGTCCTCCACCGCCACCACGCGCACGCGGTAGTCCTCCGCGTCCACCCAGGCACCGAGCGGCGTGCGCTCCGGCGGTGGTGCGAGGGGATCTTCGGGACGATCGGGATCGAACGGCGAGGTCATCGTCGCGTCGTCCGTTTCGGCGGCTCCTTCCTCGGCGCCGCAACGGTTGCAGGCGCCGCAGCCGAGTCCGAGCGCGAGCGCGCCCGCGAGGAGGGCTCGGGAGAGCAGCCACGAGGCGCGGCCGCCGGATGGTGAAGCGCCACCGCAGGCGGGAACGTTGGGCGACCAGGCGAGGGCGCCGTCAGGAGGAGCGCCCGGCGGAGAGCCCGCGTCGTCGCGGGAGATGCGTCCCTGGCGCCCCATCTCAGTCACGCTCCCCGAGGGGCACTTCGATCCGCTGTTTGCGCGATTGGCCGGATGCATCGAGCAGGCGTGGTTCGTACACTAACGTAGAGCCTCGCGCTCCGGCGGGCACGGAGAAGCTCACATACCCCTGGGCCCTCTGACCGGGGAGGAGGGGCGGGCCCTGGAGGAGCGGCTCACAAGCTTCCCCGGCGTCGTAGCTACGCCCCTCACCGTCCTCCAGTCGGGTATAATAGAAATTTACGGGTGTTCCGCGCGGGTGCCATCCGGTGATCCGGAGCTCCACGCCGAGGGGCGGAGGCGCGTCCGAGGTGGAGCCCTCCCGCGGGCACTCCTTCGTTCCCAAGACCTGGATCGTGAACGGGCTCCCGTCCTGCGCGGGCCGTGGTGCGTCGTCGTCCCAGGCCCACCCGTCGCAGGCGGTTTGCCCCAGCGTGACGAGGAGGAGCGCCGCGGCGCGGGCGACCAGCGCAGAGAGGCCCCGCGGGGGCTGCGGCTGGCCACGATGAGGCAGGCGGGGTCGGGCGTGGTGCAAAGCGGGCCCTTTCTAGCGCAAGTCGTGGCTCACCGCCGCCGCAGGGGGAGACGCTCTTCGCGGGCCGCGCTATGCAAGCCCCCGGAAACCGATGTCCCGGAACCCCATGTCTCCGAAACCCACGGCGTTGAAAGCGATGGCTCTGAGCCCGATGACCCTGAACCCGAAGGTGGAGTCGAGCCGCACTCCCCAGAGAGGCCCGTCCCTGAAGCCCCTCTACCGCTGCGCCGCGCCTGGTAGCGCGACCGCGACCGAGGCGCTCGGTTGGGATCCGAAGCGCTGGGCACGCAGCGCGTGGCGATTGGGGCAGGTCGCCGGGGCGTTGCTGTTGGTGAGCGCGTGTGAGCGCAAGGCGGAGCCGACCGAGACGGAGGCGACGACGACGGAGACGCAGCCCGCCACGCCCGACGCGGGCGCGCCCACCGCGGGTCCACCCCCCCAGGAGGCCGCCGACGACGGCGATCTCCCTCCCGTCGCCCGGGGAGTGTCCCTCCCCGCCCGAGACGTGCTCGCCGTGGTGAACCCGAAGCATCGTCCGGCGTACGACGGGCCCACGGGCAAGGTCCGGGGACACGTCACCATGACCGGCGATCCACCCTCCGCGATGCCCGTCCACGAGATCCCCGCGGAGTGCGCCGGGGCGCGTGAGATGTTCGGCGTCGCCTATCGCCAAGGGATGAATCGCCGCGTCGCCGACGTGCTCGTCGCGGTGACGGGGTACGACGGGTACGTTCCACCGCTCAGCGACGCCGTGGTCGTGGAGGGGCGCGACTGCGCGTGGTCGACTCGCACGGTGGCGCTGACCTACGGGCAGCGCATCGACGTGGTCTCGAAGGATCGGAACACCTATGTCCCCGAGCTCCTGGGGCAGCCCTGGCCGGTGCAGCTGCTGGCGACGCCCGGGCGAGCGCCGCTGCCGGTCTCTCCGCTGAAGGTCGGGCAGTACATGCTCATCGACGCCATGCGCCTCTACAGCAAGGCGGACGTCTACGTCCTCGCCTATCCGACCGCGGCCGTGACGGGGCTCGACGGGTCCTTCGAGATCGATCGGATCCCGCCCGGGAAGGTCACGGTGAACGCCCTCTTGCCGATCACCGGCGCCGTCACGGAGCAGTCGATCACCGTGGAGGCCGGCAAGACCACGGAGGTCGAGCTGACGCTCTCCTTCGACGCGGCGGCCTTCGACGCCGAGGCGTCGAAGCGAGCGGAGGCCGAGGAGAAGCTGCGGTCCAGGAAGACGCCGTGAGACACGCCGGCTGAGCGCCGGCTCCGCAGGAGCTCAGAAATCCAGCTCGGGGAGGCCGGCCGTGGCGCCCTGGCGACGGCGCACGCGCTCCACCAGGTAGTCGGAGGAGGGCGGCACGGGGTGGGCCTGGCGCCACGGCTCGCTGGCGAGCCGCCCTACGCGGCGGTCGAGGAGCTCTCCAAAGAGCATCACCGCCAGGGGGTGGAGGTCGCCCGACGAGGGCAAGGGATCCCGGCTCTCGGTAGGCGCCGGGGGCGTGCTGCCCAGGAGCTCATGGGCGAGGTGGAGCGCGACGCGCCCGTTGACGTCGTTCGGGTCGGCGGCGAGCACCAACTCCGCTTGCTTGCGGGCGAGCTCGGGTCGCCCCAGGGCCACGGCGCGCAAAGCGATCTCGGCGCCGCGCATCCCGAGGAGCGTGGCGCGGCGCAGGGCGAGCTCCAGATCGTTGCGCTGGAGCGCGGCGTCGACCGCCGCGGGGCCGCGCACGTCCACTTCGGGATCGTCGCTGGGGCGCTCGAGGGTCTCCTGGCTCACCAGGGCCAGATGTCGCTCCCGCGCGCGGCGCTCGCGGGACACGTCTCCGCGCGCCCGGGCCTGGAGCACCCGTCGCGTGTGCACTTGCCGCGCGCCTGGCGTGAACGCGGCGAGCGCATCGAGCCAGCGCGCGGCTTCGTCGTCCCGGCGTAGACCCTCCAGCGCGTCGATGATGAGGAGGCTCGCCTCGATCGAGCGGGGGGAGCGCGCGACCGCCGCGAGGCCATCCTCCAGGGCCGCCTCGAGGTCTTTGGTGCGGAGGGCGCAGCGGCCCCGCTCGATCAGCAGAAGCGTCCGGTCGTTCTCCGTGCGCCAGCCCTCCTCGAAGGCGTCGTCGGCGCGTTCGTCTCCGCGCAGGCAGCGGACGGCGCCGATGCGCGCCCACGCCGACCCGCTCTCGGGATCATGGCTCACCGCCTCCAGGTACGCCGCCTCCGCTTCCCGGAGGTGCCCCTGCGCCTCGAGGGTCACCCCACGGGCGTACCAGGCGTAGCTGAAGGAGTGGATGTAGCGCCCGCGCCAGACCTTCCCGTCGTGGACGCGATCGACGCTGCTGGGAGTGGAAGAGCACCCCGCGAGAGCGCAGCTCAGGCCCGCCGCGACGCAAACCAGGAGCGACCGCGATCGGCCGCGGCGGCGCCCTGGCGCTCGGCTCACCGCTCCAGTGTCTCCCGGAACGCGGCGAGGAACGCGTCGTTCTCTTCGCGGGTGCCGATGGTCACGCGCAGGCAGTGGGCCAGGCGCCCCCCGCGGGCATGGAAGCTGCGCACGAGGATGCCGTGGCGGCGGAGGGCGTCCCACAACTCACCTGCGCCGCGCTCCGTCTCCAGCCACAGGAAGTTCGCCTGACTGTTCGCCAGACGGATCCCCGGGAGGGCTCCCACGGCCTCTTCCAGGCGCCGCCGCTCGGTGACGACGGCGCGACAGGTCGCGTCGATTTCCCCGGACAGCTCCGTGAGCGCGAGCGCGGCGAGGCTCTGACAGGGTGAGGGGATGTTGTAGGGCAGGCGCGCCTTGTCGAGCTCCGCCACCAGGTCGGGGCGCCCGAGCAACCAACCGACGCGCAGGGCCGCGAAGCCCACCTTGGAGAGGGTCCGCAGGATCGCGACGTTGTCGTACTGGCGCAGCAGCGCGAGCTGATCCCGGTCCGCGTAGTCCACGTACGCCTCGTCCACGACGACGAGGGCGCGCCGCGCCGCCTCGACGAACCGCGCGAGGCGCGCCGGGGTGATCATCGTGCCCGTGGGATTGTTGGGGCTGGCCAAGAACACCACGTTTGGGTCGGCCTCCTCGAGGGCGCGCAGGCTCGCCTCCTCGTCGAGATCCCAGTCGGAGTCGAGGGGGACCTCCGCGACGCGCAAGCCTCGCGCGCGGGCGCTCGAGCGATACATCACGAAGGTCGGCGTCGCCGTGAGCACCACGGCCTCCGACGCGGGCGCCTTCGGTCGCGTCAGCACGGTCAGGAGCAAGGTGATGAGCTCGTCGCTGCCCACGCCGACGAGCACCTCCTCCGGTCGAGCGCCGCAGCGCTGGGCGATCGCGCGCCGCAGCTCCTCCTGGGTGGCGTCGGGATAGCGATGCCAGGACGTCGCCGCGGCAGCCTGGCTCAGGCGCTCGAGGGCCTCCTGAGACAGCATGGGGGGCGCCTCGTTGGCGTCGAGGCGGATCTCGTAGTGACCCGTGTGGGGCAAGTACGGTTGGAGCTCTGCCAGCTCCGGTCGGAGCAGGCTGCGCAGGTCGAAGGGGGTCACGAGTCGTTCGTCTCCAGCAGGGTGCCGCTCCGCAGGCCCTCGAGGGCGCGCACCGCCGCCTCCAGGGTGATCGCGCGGGCTTCGGAGATGTGGTGGGCCACCGCCTCGACCTCCGTACCCTGCGCTCCCGCGGCGATGGCGACGGAGCGCGCGTGCAGGGCCATGTGGCCGCGCTGGATGCCCTCCGTGGCGAGGGCGCGCAGCGCGGCGAGGTTCGACGCCAGGCCGACGGAGCCGGCGATGAGCGCGAGCTCGTCGGCGGTCTCGACCTGGGCCAGCCGCAGGGCGATGCGGGCGGTCGGATGGACGCGCAGGGTGCCCCCGACGATGCCGAGGGCCAGCGGCATCTCGAGCTGCCCCACCAGATCGTCCCCGTCGCGGCGCCACGTGGCCAGGGGCTCGTAGCGACCCCGGCGCGCGGCGTAGGCGTGGGCTCCCGCCTCGACGGCGCGGTAGTCGTTGCCCGTCGCGATGACGACGGAGTCGACGCCGTTCATGATTCCTTTGTTATGGGTGGCGGCGCGGTACGGATCCCGCTCGGCGAAGTGGGAAGCCGCCGCGATGGCGTCCACCACGTCCAGCTCCTCCAGGTCCATCCTCTGGGCAGGCCGCGTCCCGGAGCGCCCGGAGGTCAGGCTCGCGGCCGGCACGCGGCAGCGGATGCGCACCTTCCGCCGATCGCACAGGTTGGAGAGGATGCGCAGCCCCAGGCGGGAGTTCGTCAGGGCCGCCAGGCGCGGCCCGACGCCCTCTGCCACCGAGTTGACGAGGTTCGCACCCATGGCGTTCCGGCAGTCGACGAGCAGGTGCACGACCATGTGGTCCGGGCCGAGCACACGGATCTCGAGATCCCGCGGTCCGCCGCCGTGGCGGACGAGCCCCGGCACGGCGAGGGTCGCCAGCTCGAGGAGCTCGTCGCGGGCAGCTTCGATCGCCGCGTGCGCCTGCTCGATGTCCGGGACCGAGAGCAGCTCGACCTGGGAGATCATCAACGCCTCGTCCATCTCCGCCACGAAGCCGCCGCCGTCGCGGATCATGCGGGCGGCGTTGGAGGCGGCGGCGACGACGCTGGGCTCCTCGACCACCATCGGGACGAGGCGGTCGCGGCCGTTGATGCGGACGTTCAGGGCGACGCCGAAGGGGAGACCGTAGGTGCCGAGCACGTTCTCGACCACCTTGTCGGCGGTCTCTGGATCCAGCCCACCCGTGTCGAGGGCGGCGAGGAGCTCGTCGAGATCGAGATCCGCGCGTTCGCTGATCGTCTGGCGCCGTTCGGCCAGGGAGAGTTTGTAGAATCCGGGGATGCGGGAGCTGTCGACCATGAGGTGAGGGGCCATTCTATGGTTCGAGGGACTGAAGGCCCGGGGCGCCGAGATCTGCTTCGAGCCTCCACATGCCGAGACCCGCGGCAGCGCGACGGAATGCGGCGCTCGACGCCGTCGGGCCAGCGTAGATCGAGATGTCGCCGCCGCCAGCCCCCGCGGGGAGGAGAGCGGCGTCTCCGGGGACGTGGTCGTCCAGGGTCCGGAGCTCGTCGACGACGATGGGGACGTTTGCTGCGCGTCCGAGGGCGTCGAGGGCGCGTCGTTGCACCCGGAGGCCGTCGAGCAGACCGGCCCCGTCACCCGCCTGCGCGGCCGCGGCGGCGCGCCGCGCCCCGCTCGCCTGGGCCTCGAGCAGCGCTTCGAAGCGCGCGGGGTGTGTCTGCTCCAGATCGAACACCGCGCGGACGAAATGTGCGGTCGAGGCGGGATGGCCCATCGCCCAGAGCTCGACGCAGAGGTCGGCGGGGAGGGTGACCGGCTCGAGCTGAAGCGCCTGCGTCACTCCTGTCTGCTCCGGTGTCACCCGTCGGGCGAGCAGTGTCCCGCCGAGGGCTGCTGCTGCCACGTCGATGCCGCTCCCGCCCCCCTGCGCGAGCCGATGGGCCCGAAGCGCCCGCTCGTAGACGCGCCGTCGCCACTCGTCGACGTCGTGGTCTGGGCTGTCATGGTCTGGGCTGTC
>Ga0207873_1000022_pt1 | contig 136876 bp, 111 predicted proteins | sample BGWIniCompost_FD_187373 | JGI IMG/M metagenome (GOLD analysis project Ga0207873, IMG submission 187373) | Cellulose adapted compost microbial communities from Newby Island Compost Facility, Milpitas, CA, USA - BGW Initial Compost (SPAdes)... ... | reverse complement strand
TCAGTTTCATGCCCTAAGCATAGCACAGAATTTCTGTACCGTCAACCTGTTGAAGCGAAAGGAGTGTCCGGCTTCCTCACCCCGCTTCAGCGGGGTGAGGAAGCCGGGATTTTCTATGACGCGGGGGCCGTCTTTCGCACCTTACGTGAGATTGCGGCTAAAAGCCATGTCGCACTTCAACATCTCACCGATGGAGTGGGAGAAGTTGAGCGACCAGTGGAAAGCGGACCTGATAGCGTATGAGCGGGAACGCGATACCGAACTCGCCAGGTTCGTCAAGATGCTGGCGGACAATAAGAAAATGGACCCCGGCGCGGCGGCTTTACTTGCCTTAGCGCAATGGTAGTCGCACACTGATTACAATTTATCAGTGGAGGCTACCATGTTGAACTACATCCTCGCGGCGCTGCTTGTGTTAGGCGGTATTGGCGCGGTCGTCTGGTCGCTGACGGCGGGCGTGATTACGGGCGTCCATATGGCGGTGATTGCCGTCGCCTGCTTCATGTTCGCGGCGGCGTTGGGCGTGTGGCATATCGCAGGCTCGATAGACGAATTCTTAGAGAAGCGGGGCGACGACTAACCGCCCTTCCCGGCTGGCCTATGAAAAAGCGCTTGTGGTTGTCATGTGTAGCTCCTATGCGCATATATAGTCGCAGAACGACCATTTTGAGGCCGTTCTGTAAGTTAAGCGTAGCAAAAAAGCTATGCAAAACCAAGAGGACAGTATAGAAAATTCGTAAACAAAGCTGACCGTCAGCTCTGCTCCAGAATGTCGGCGACCTCGGCGCGCTGTGGAAACGAGGACTGCGTGCCATGCTGGAGCACGGAGCGCGTGGCAATGGCGCTTGCCTGCTCAACCGCCTGCGCCAGCGACCGGCCTTCGCCCAGCAGCACGGCGAGGCTGCCAACAAAAGCATCGCCTGCGCCGGTTGTGTCCACCGCCTTCACCGCCTGCGCGGCGACGTGCCGGGCCGGGGCATCGCCTTCAACGTACAGCGCGCCCTGGCTGCCGAGGGTGATGATCACGTTCCGGGGGCCGCGCTGCTGCAACGCCCGGGCTGCGGCCTCAGCCTGTTCGGCCGTCGTGACCGGCAGGCCGGTCAGCGCTGCGGCTTCCAGTTCATTGGGGATGATGATGTCGGTCAGTGCCAGTAACTCGGCGGGCAGTTCGGCGGCGGGCGCAGGGTTGAGGATGGTCAGCGGTTGCCTGCCTTCCGCCGTTTTTGCCAGACGAAATGCTTCCAGCGTCGCGTCGAGCCGGATTTCAAGCTGGCACAGAACCACGTCCGCGCTCTGGATGGCAGGGGCGGCGGCGCGCACGCCTTCGGGAACGAGGCTGTAGTTCGCGCCCGGCACGATGACGATTGAATTCTGGCCCGTGTTTTCGTCGACCGTAATCACGGCGACGCCGGAGGACAACTCGTCATCGAAGCTCACATAATCGGTATTGATGCCCTGCTCGCGGAAATTTCGCAGGGTGTCTTCGCCAAAGACGTCGCGCCCAAGCCGCCCGACGACCGTGACATCGCCGCCCAGTCTGGCTGCCATGACCGCCTGATTCGCGCCCTTGCCGCCAAAGCCGATTTTGAAGCTGGAGCCGATCAGCGTTTCGCCCGGCGCGGGCGTGCGCGGCACGCGCGCCACCAGATCAACGTTGCAACTTCCGACCATACAGATGCGGGGATGGCGCACAGGAACTTCTGTCATGGCTGGCCCTCGTGTTCATGTTTGCCGGGTAAGCGCAATCGTGCCCGGCAGCCGGTAAAATCGGGGTAATTCTACCATTTCAGGAGCGTTACCACGCATGGATGAAGCGATTCCAACCAATGCCATCGACTATCGCCGCCATCCTGAGCGCTACCCGCTGGACGGCGATGATGAAATCGCCCTGAGCGCGCAGCCGTATTTCTCGGAGGTTTCGGCGCACTGGCGCTATGCGACAGCGCGGGAAGCGGGCGAATCCGCCGCCTGGTTGTACGAGTTTTATTTGCGCTATCGGGAAGCGGGCGACTTCGTCGGCATGGACGTGGTGCGGCGGCTGCTGCGGCTGGCGCTGCGCCGGGCGCGGGAAAGCGAAGGCAACGCGACCGCGCCTGCGGGCCACCCGACAGCCGCCGCCATCTTTTCCAAGACCTTCCGGATGGTGGATCGCGATCCGCAATATGCCACCATGCGGGAGCGCTTCATCGAGCAGCACGGCGGTTAAAAGGCCGGTCCCGCCGTTATCAGCGCATGCGCGGGTCGAAGATGTCGCGCAGGCCGTCGCCGATGAAGTTGAAGGCCAGCACCAGCGTGGCAATCGCCATGCCGGGGAACAGCCACGTCCACCACTGGTCGAAGTAATCGATACCGACAGCGACCATGCGGCCCCATTCCGGCGAGGTCGGCTCTGGTCCCAGACCGAGGAAGCTGAGTCCGGCGAACGTCAAAATGGCGTTGCCAACGTCCAGCGTCGCCAGCACGATCGCCGGCGCGAGGCAGTTGGGCAGCACCGTGCGCCATAGAATCCGCGATTCGGTTGCGCCAATGCAGCGTGCGGCTTCGACATACTCGTTGTGCTTGGTCTTGATGACAAGGCCGCGCACGACGCGCGCGTAGCTGGGCCACCAGACGACGACCAGCGCGATGATCGCGTTGCGGATGTCCGGGCCGAGCGCCGCTGTCACGGCCATCGCCAGAATGATGGTCGGGAATGCCATGAACAGCTCGGTCACGCGCATGATCGTCTCGTCCCAGACGCCGCCGGCGTACCCGGCAATCGCCCCGATGATCGTGCCAAGCAGGCTTCCGATGATGATGACGATGAGGCCCGCCGGAATCGTGATGTTGCCGCCATAAAGCACGCGGCTGTAAATATCGCGCCCCAACTCGTCCGTGCCCCAGATATGCTCGCCGCCGGGGGGCTGTAACCGGTTGGAGACGTTCTGCTGCAGCGGGCCAAAAGGCGCAAGCTGCGGCGCGAGGATGGAGACGATCACCCAGCCCAGTACGACGATGATACCGAGGACCATCAACGGGTTCTTGCGCGCCAGATATAGCGCTTTGACGCCGTTGTTACCTCGCCGTTCGGATACGCGGATCGAGGAAATAGTAGAGGATGTCGACAACGAGATTTACCACCACGTAGATAGTCGCGATCAAAATGCTGACGCCCATAATCGCCGGAAAGTCCTGCGACGTGGACGCCCGGAACATATAACGGCCGATGCCCGGCCATGCGAAGATCGATTCGGTCAGCACCGCGCCCGCCAGCAGGTTGCCATAGGACAGGCCGATCACCGTCACGACCGGCATAAGCGCGTTTCTGAAGGCATGGCGCAGAATGACGACGCGCTCGTGCAGCCCTTTCGACCGCGCGGTTCGCATGTAGTCCTGCCCCAGAACTTCGAGCATTGAGGAGCGGGTGACGCGGGCGATGATGCCCGATATATACAGACCGAGCACCGTCGCCGGCAAAATCAGATGCGAGATGGCGTCGCCGAAAGTCGTCCATTGCCCGGCAAGCAGCGCGTCGACCGTCATGAAGCCGGTGACTTCTGGCGGGCTGGCGATGCGCGCGCTCAACCGCCCCGGTCCCGCTACCCAGCGAAGCTGCGCGTGAAAAATCACCAGACCCAGCAGCGCCAGCACGAATACCGGCACGCTAACGCCTACCAGACTGACCGTGCGCGCCGCGAAATCGACCGGCCTGTTGTACCAGACCGCCGACACCACGCCGAGCGTGATGCCGATGGTGACGCCGGCCAGCGTTCCGGCGGTCGCCAGTTCAATCGTCGCCGGCAGGAAACGGCCGATATCATCGGCAATCGGCTGGCGTGTTTTGATCGACCGGCCAAGATTTCCCCGCAGAATGTTGCCAAGATACGTCAGATACTGTTCGACCGGGCTTTTATCCAACCCCCACTCACGCCGGAATGCCTCGACAATCTCCGGATTATTGAGCTGGCTTTGCGGCAGGTTGGCGTTGATCGGATCGGCGGGAACGGCGTTCGCGATCAGGAAAGCCACCAGTGTAATACCGATCAACAGCGGGATTACGAACAGAATACGACGCAGGATGAACTGGTAAAGCGGCAAACTTCACCCCCTGGGCCCCACTTCAAAACGTCATTGTTCGAGCGGGGAAAAGTACCCTAAATAGCCAGCGGTCTTGCATAACGACGCATTCCCTTTCTGAAACCCGTTTTCCGGCATCAGACAGGGGTGGTGGGGCGAGGTTGATCCTCACCCCACCACAAAAAGCGTCATTCGTGGGAGATTACTCCGCGCGGCTGAGCCGGCTCACGTCCACCAGCCACTGCGGATGCCAGATATAACCCTGAATGTCGGCGCGGAAGGCCGTCTGCACGTCGGGCTGCAGGAACGCGGCGAACGAACCGTTATTCTGCAGGTAGTCCTGAATCTGCTGGAAGATTTCAATGCGCTCTTCCGGATCCGTCGCAACCAGAGCACGATCGCGCAGTTCCAGAATTTCAGGGTCGGCCAGATCTTCGGTCCAGAGCGCGCGCTCGGCCGCGACCTTGCCGCCGGGAACGAACGACAGCGTGTCAATCGGGTCGAGAATGTCCGGCCCCCAGAACCAGTAGCCCAGGCACTGCTGGCCCGTGCGATAGGCTTCGAGCGCCACCTGAAGCTCGCTTGGGGCAAGCGTGATATTGATGCCCACTTCCGCGAGGTCTGCCTGAATCTTCTGGGCGTTGGTGTCCATGTTGACGCCCTGGAACGTGAAGTTCGGATACTCAAGCGTCAGGTCCAGCCCATCGCCATAGCCGGCTTCTTCGAGCAGCGCCCGCGCTGCGTCGAGGTCGCGCGATGGCGCGTGTTCGGGGCCATAGGCGGTGAACATGCCGTAAGCCATCGGGGAAGCAGGCGTAATGCCGCCCCACAGCTCGATATAACCTTCATAGTCCAGCGCGGCGCGAATGGCATTCTGCACGCGCGGGTCGGCTGTCGGGCCGCACTGTTCGGCGTTCGCGTTCATCAGCAGGAAGTGGACGATGTTGCCCGGCCCGCGCGAAATGGCGATATCCGGGTTCTGGTCCATGCCGACCATCTGGTCGGAGGTCAGGTCGAGCGCCAGATCAATCTCGCCCGATTCCAGCGCAGCCTTCTGCGCGGCGGCCTCTGGGATATTGGTGATGATGATACGGTCGAAGTACGGCTGCTCGCCCCAGTAGTTCTCGTTGCGGACCAGCACCGTCTGCACCTGCGGGTCCCACGCTTCCAGAATGTACGGGCCCGTGCCGGCGGAGGTGCTGTTCAGGAACGACTCGGCGGCGTCTGTCGAAGCGGCATCTTCGGCGTCCGTGCCGCCCGCGGCCCGCACCTGCTCGGCGTTGGTAATCGAGAAGGCGTTGTTCGCCAGGTTAGCGAGGAAGGCCGGGTTTGGCGCGCTCAGCGTGAAGGTGACGGTGCTCTCGTCATCCGCGGTCACGTCGGCAATGCCTGCCGTCAGGAACGACGGGCTGCCCTGCACGTATTTGAGGCGGTTGACCGAGAATACAACATCTTCGGCGGTCAGCGGGTCGCCATTGGCAAAGGTCACGCCTTCACGCAGGTTGAAGGTATACGTCAGGCCGTCATCGCTGATCGTCCAATCGGTCGCCAGCAGTGGCAGAATCTCACTGGCATCTTCGTCGGGGAACGTGACCAGCGTTTCGTAGGTCACACGATTGATGATGCCCGTCGTCTGGGTATACCCGCGCGCCGGGTCGAGCGAGTCGGTGCTTTCGGCGTGGCCGATGACAAGAATCCGTTCTTCCTGCGCTTGCGCTACGCCGGTAGCCAGTGACAGGACGATCAGCAAAAATAAAAGAACGCGCACTTTATTCATGTAAAGAACCCTCCTCGATTTTGGATTCGATGACTACCGCCAGGGGATGGTTGCAACGCAACGTAAGATTGCGTTCGCCGGAATTGTAGCCGGAATATTTGCATCGTGGCAAGATTTTCACTGATCGATACACAATTGCCCGGTCTTATCTACATGCTGAAGCGAGTGTTGTGCCATGTCTTTGAATGAACGATTGCAGCGTTTTCAGGAACTTCTCGGTCAGACGGCGGATGTCGCCTTTTTGCCGATCAGCGCCGATCTCGAATATCTGACCGGCGTTCCGCGTGACGTGCCGAACTTCGGCTGGACGCTCCATCCGGGGGCGTGGCTGGAAGGCGCGTGGCTGTCTCCGTCCCATGCGCCGGTGCTGGCGCTGCCGCGCATGACGGCGGAGTTTGGCGGCCTGAACCGGCTCGAAGGCGCGGAAGTGCGCGTGCTGGGCGACTGGGACGACCCGGAGACGCTCGTTCGGGATATCCTGTCGCGCTTCAATCTACCGCAAAAGCCGCGCATCGCCGTGGGCGACCGCGCGCATGCCGAAACGCTGATCCACCTGCAAAAACTGCTGCCCGACGCAATCTTCGTGTCGGCCACCGAGTTGCTGCGGCAACTGCGCGTCATCAAGTCCGAAGAAGAAATCGCGGTCATGCGCCGGGCGGGAGAAATCACCGAAGCCGCATTTGCCGATGTCGTGAAGGCGTTGCGTCACGGCATGACCGAGCTCGACGTTATCGCCGAAGTCGATTACCAGCTTCGCAGGCATGGCGCGCTTGGCCCGTCATTTACGACGTCGCTCTACAACAGCGGGCCGAACCATGAATTGATCTTTGGTGATCGCGAAAAACACTGGCATCGCCAGTTGCTGCCGCCGGTTTCGATTCTGTTCGATTTCGGCGCGGTTTATGAAGGCTTCTGCTATGACTACGGCCGCACCGTGTGCTTTGGCGAGCCGCAGGGCGATCAGCAGCGCGTTTACGATCTGGTGATGGCGGCGCAGGCAGCGGGAGTAGCCGCGCTCAAGGCGGGTGAAGCGACCACCGAGCAGGTCGACGCGGTCGCCCGGCAGGTGATCGAGGAGGCCGGATATGGCAGCGCCTTCCGTCACCGTCTGGGGCATGGCATTGGACGCGATGTCCACGAACCGCCGTTCCTGACGCGCGGTGACCAGACGCCGCTGCGCGAGGGTATGTTGTTCACGATTGAGCCGAGCATTCTCCAGTTCGGCGGGTTCTCCGCCCGCGTGGAAGATGTGGTGGTGGCCCGGCCCGGCGGCGGCGAAAAACTGACAAACGGCTTCCAGCAGTTGATCGTCATCGACTAAACGCTGCGCTCATGCTCAAGGATTCGGCGCGGCGCTTGTGCCTATAATGGATGCGAACCGCATTAGCGCCCTTGGATCTGGCCTGTGCCTTTTTTTCTGCTGGAAGTCTCCAAACAATTCGCCCTGCTTCTTGGGCTGCTGTATCTGCAATCGCAGATCCTGCCCGGCCTGATGAGGCGTTTCCGGCGCGGGCCAACGTTCTTTCATGCCATGCTCTTCAGCCTGACCGGGCTGATGAGCATGGTCATCGCCGATCCGATCATGCCGGGCCACTATATGGACGAGCGCGCCGTGATTGTGGCCGTCGCCGGGGCGTGGGCCGGCCCCATTCCGGCCTTCAGCGCCGCGCTCACCGTTTCGCTGGTGCGGCTTGTGTTGATAACGACCGCCAGCGGGCCGGGCAACACCATCGCCTCGGCAATGGCTGCCGCAGCGCTTGGCAGCGCTTACTATCTGCTGCGCCAGCGCGGCTTCGTGCACTATGACTGGCGCTCGCTTGTGGCGCTTGGGCTGGTGCTGGCGCTGGCGAAAATCGCCATCGTCGCGCTGTCGCCCGGCCCATACTGGCTGGAACTGCTGGTTCTGGCGCTGATCTTCGTTCCGGTTTTGTATGCCTTCAGCATCTGGGGGCTTGTCCGGCTACTCGCGTATGAGCAGCGCAAGCTGGAAGCCGGGGCGGCGCTGCGAGAACACGAGCGCCAGTTCTCAACCGTCATTGCGGCTACGCCGGTCCCGCTGGTCATCAGTCGTATCGCCGATGGCGTGTGCGTTTACGTCAATGAACCGGCGGCCCGCGCGGTAGGCGCGACCGCCGATGTCCTGCTGGGGCGAACGGTCGCCGATTTCTACTACGACCCCGATGATCGTGTATCCGTCATCGACGAGCTGGCGCGCATGGGCTATGTCCAGAACCGCGAGATACGCATTCGCCGGGTGAATGGCCAGATCAACTGGATTCTGCTGTCGTTGCGCCCGATACGCTTTCGCGGTGAGCGCTGCCATCTGATCGTGTTTCAGGATCTGAGCGAGCAGAAGGCTGCTGAAGAGGCGCTCAGGTTCAGCGAGAATCGCTTCCGGTTGTTTTCAGAAGCTACCAATGAAGGCGTCTTTCTAAGCGAGGGTGGCGTCATTTGCGACGCCAATCAAACGGCTGCGCGCCTGTTTGGTTACGAGCTGGACGCGTTCATCGGCCAGCATGTTGATGACCTGCTGGTGATGAGCCAGACAGAAACCGAACCCGCGCCGGGCAACGGGCGCTCCGAGGCCGGTGACTGGATGGGCAGGCGCAGCGACGGCACGCTCTTTTACGCCGAAGTCCAGACGCGCCCGATAGAGCGCGCTGGCGTCGCGCTGAGCCTGACGACAATCCGCGACCTGACCGAACACCGTCAGGCAGAGGCGCAACGGCTGGCGCTGGCGCTGGAGCAGGAAAAAGTCCGTACGCTACGCAGCTTTCTGCGCGCTGTTTCGCATGACCTGCGTACGCCGCTCTCGGTCATCAATACAAGTCTGTATCTGGCCCGGAAAACACGCGACGCTGCCGGACGCGACCGCCATCTCGCCAAGGCGGAGCACCAGATCAACATTCTCGCCAGAATGCTGGACGACTTACAGACCATTACCCGGCTTGAACATGTCTCTTCCCTGCCCGTCGAACGCGCCGACCTGAATGCGTTTATCGAACAGTTGGTACAGCAGACAAACCTGCGGCTGGCAGGGCACAACGTTCGTTTGGTGACTGACCTGTCGCCCGGTTTGCCGCCGGTTGCCATCAACGCGCCGGAGCTGGCTCACGCCCTGTCGACCATCATTGCGAACGCCTGTGATGATCGAACGGATAGGGTGATCTGTATTAGCAGCCGTCCGAATGGCAATGGCGTGTTCATCGAAATCACCGACGCCACAATCACTATTGACCAGCACATCCTGCCGCACTTGTTCGAGCCGTTCTACAAGGCGGATGCCGCAAGGACGGACACGGACAAGGGGCCGGGCCTGAGCCTTGCGATTGCCAGACGCATCCTCGAACTGCACCATGGCGAGATTTGCGTTGAAAGCGCGCCCGAAACCGGCAGCACCTTTCGCATCAGCCTGCCATACGCCTAACACTAGCCTAGCTATACCGGGCTGCATGGCGCTGAATTGGACAGCGCGCGATTTTAGCCTTGCTGGTACGATGGAACTGCGCCATCGGCCATGCGCTGACCGTCATCCTTAAGCGGCGCAGGCTGGCAACAGAAAGGACTGGGATGCGCGAACTTCACTATCATCTGGTGGATGTTTTCACAAACGAACGTTTTGGCGGCAACCAGCTTGCGGTCTTCGCCGATGGCCGGAATCTGACGGATGCGACGATGCAGGCGATTGCTCGCGAACTGAACCTGTCGGAAACGACCTTCGTGCTGCCGCCCGACGATCCCACGTGCGACTATCGCGTCCGTATTTTCACGCCGGCGCGCGAGTTGCCTATGGCGGGCCACCCAACCGTCGGCACGGCCTTTGTGCTGGCGTCGGAACACCTGCGCGGCGGGACAGAAGATACGGTCGCTTGGCGGTTTCAGGAAGGCGTTGGCCCGATCGGCGTCACGGTCACGCTGCGCGACGGGCAGCCAGACATGATCTGGATGCGCCAGCCACCGCCAACATTCGGCCCCGTTGACGAGGATCGGGCTGCCATCGCGCAGATGCTAACGCTGAGCGAGGATGACCTCGATCCGGGCTACCCGGTACAGGAAGTCTCGACCGGCGTGCCGTTTACCTTCATCCCGCTGCGTGGACTCGACGCTGCCCGGCGCGCGCGCGTTCGGATGGATATCTGGGAACGCCATATGGGCGACCGGCGTGAAAACGGGTTATTCGTCTTCACGCGCGAAACCGAGCGCGCTGGCTCGACCGTTCACGGACGCATGTTTGCGCCGGCGTTTGGCATTCCTGAAGACCCGGCAACGGGCGCAGCCTGTGGCCCACTTGGCTGCTATCTCGTTTATTATGGTATTGCCACCGGGCGACCGGCGCGTATCGTCTGCGAGCAGGGCATCGAGATGGGCCGCCCAAGCCTGATTCACATCGAGGTCGAACGCGAAGCCGATCAGTTTACCCGCGTGGCGATTGGCGGTCAGTGCGTACGTGTCGGCCATGGAACGCTGTTCGTCGACGACTGACGCCAGCGCCCGATAGACACCAACGTCATCGAAGGAGGAGCGCCATGCGAATTGAACTGAAACACCAGCCCGCGTTTGCCCTTGCAGTCGTTCACCTTGATCCGCGCGAAGGGATCAGGGTCGAACCGGGCGCAATGGTCAGTTACAGTGACGGTGTCGCCATCGAAACAAAAGCCGAAGGTGGCCTGCTCGGCGGCCTGAAGCGTATGGTCGGCGGGGAGAGCTTCTTCCAGAACGTTTATCACGCAGACGATCAGGGCGGCGAAATCACGCTTGCGCCCACGCTGCCCGGCGATCTCGTCGTGCTGGAACTCGGCAACGAGCCTTTACTGTTGCAAAGCGGCGCATACGTCGCTTCCGAGATGGGCGTAACGCTGGATACGCAATGGGGCGGCGCGCGCGGCTTTTTCGGCAGTGGCAGCCTGATCCTGCTGCGCGTATCCGGACAGGGGCGTGTGATCGCCTCGTGCTATGGCGCGATTGAAGAACGCGTGCTGGGGCCGGGACAGCGCTACACGATTGACACCGGCCATATCGTCGCTTTTGAATCGTCGATTTCGTTTCAGGTGCGCCGCGTTGGCAACTGGAAATCGACTTTTCTGAGCGGCGAAGGGCTGGTCTGCGAGTTGACGGGGCCGGGGCGCGTGCTGCTGCAGACTCGTTCGGAAGAAGCCTTTCTGGGCTGGCTCATTCCCAAACTTCCCAGGCAGAAAAGTTCCTAGGGCGGCTGCTTGGAAGATCTCATCCCGCTCGCCTTTTTCGTCCTGCTCGCCTTTCTTGGCGCGATCGCTCTTGCCCGCTATCTGGCGGACGAGCGGCGTCGACGGCGTGTAACGACGCGCCAGATTCAGCGCGACGCGACAGGCAGTGTGACGGCGATTGGCGGGCGGGAGCGGCCCGAAGAGCGTTTCCGCGGCGCAGGGCCGGAAAGCACCCGGCCCATTCGCCTGACGAGGGGCACATACTGGCTACAATACCGGTTTGCGGCGGGCGTCCTCACCAGCGTGACGCTCGTGCGTCTGGCCGATGGGCACGATCTGGTGCTCATGATCAAATCTGGCGACGGGCAGATGAGCATCGACATCGACGAAACCGGCGATTACCTGTTCCGCGTCGAACCCGCCGACGGCCGGGCGGCGTGGGCGTTTTCGCTGACGCGCGTGGGGTGGGAATGAAGGGCTTGCCTACAACTCGTATACAGGCGTGTCGTCGTCGCTCTCGCTGCGCGCGAGGCGAAAGCCGATGTTACTGGCGCGCGAGCCGGGCAGGTAGCGTGCGCGATTGGCAGGGTTGGCCTGCTCTATCGGATCGTACCAGGAGCCGCCGCGAATGACGCGGGCATAGCTCCCGCTCAGGTTTTCGCGGCCATCTTCGACGGTATAGGGGTACAGGTAATCGCGTGATTCGTAATTGCGCCCCCAGCGCGTGCTGCACCATTCCCACACGTTGCCGCACATGTCCCACGCTCCGCACCACGAGACGTTACCGGCTTCCGTGACCGGCCACGGATGACCGATGCGGCGTTCGACGGTGTTGTAATTGCGCGGGCGCGGCGCGATACGATCCTGCCCCAGCGCCGCCACTTCCCATTCGGCCTCCGTCGGCAGCCGCCATGCCAGCCCTGTCTCTCGCGCCAGCCAGCGGGTATAGGCATCGGCCTCGTACCATGTCACGCCGACTACCGGCTGGTCGGGCGCGTTAAAGTTCTCATCGTCCAGAAATGCGGGCCGCTCGTCCGTGCGCTCCCGCAGCCAGCGCCAGCCCATCTCGCTCCACAGGTCTTGCGTCGCGTAACCGCCGGCCTCGATAAACGGCAGAAACTGGGCATTGGTGACGGTCGTCTGGCCGATAGCAAATGCCGCGATCTGAACCGGGTGTTCTGGCCGGCTGTAGCCGATCGCATTGTCGCCGATCACGTATTCTCCTGCCGGGATCCGGCAAACCGCGATGTCGAAGTCGGTCACGCCTTTTCCTCGCTTCGCTACAGCGCGACGACGACAGCCGCCGCGTAATCGCTGGTGTGCGTCAGGCTGATGTCCCACTGGGTCAGGCCAAGTTCCGCGGCGACGGTGGCTGCCGCGCCGTGCAGGAACAGGGTGGGGCGGTTCTGCGGGTTGTTACAGCGCACCTCGATCTCGCGCCAGCTTACGGGGCCAATCCCGGTTCCGAGCGCCTTGGCAACCGCCTCCTTGGCCGCCAGCCGCGCCGCCAGCCGGTGAGGCTGGTCTTCACAGTCTGCGCGCTCGCCCGGCGTGAAAAAGCGGTTGAGATAACGCTCGCCAAACCGGTTCAGCCCTTCGGCGACACGGCAGTTTTCGACCAGATCAATTCCACAACGCAGCATGCAACCTCATTTCTTCTGTATGGACCGCTGGCTTTCGGTCACTTCGGCATGAAGATGGTGGGACGCCCGCTATTCTAGCACCGGATCGTCCGCAGTCGCCTGTTCCATTGCGCCGGACGAATTTCGTAAAATTCACGAAAACTTGAGATTGCAACAAGATAAATCGAACATCTAAATGCTATAGTGATGGGATGGGCGGAGTAGCCCATGGATATGATCGCTACAGGAACAGGCTAATGGGACTTTTGCAGCGTAGAGGAACAAGCAATTCTAGCCTCGAAACGGCGCGTATGGTAGCTGCCGCCGGCGACCCCTTCGCCGATATCGACGCAACCGCGCCGTTCGAGGAACCTCGGTCACCTATCCAGCCCATCTCACCCCCGGCCAGAAACCCTGCCGCTACGGCTACCGCGCAAAAACACCATACCTCGCCGCGAGTCGCTGCGCTGCGCCGCCAGTTGCGCGCCAAGCTGCTTTCGACGCCAGACGAGGCCGACCAGTGGCAGCGCGACGATCCGGAAAAGCAGAAGATCATTCTGACCCGGCTGAAGGGCATTCTGGAAAGGTCCAGCATCGCGCTGACGAGCCAGGAATTTGAGGAACTGAAAAATGGCCTGCTCGACGACCTGCTCGGCTTTGGCGCGATTGAGCCGCTTGTTCAGGACAGGTCGTACTCTGAAATCATGGTCAACGGCCCGGAGGTCGTTTTCGCCGAGTACAAGGGCAAGCTGATCGAGACACCGTACACCTTTGATGATGAGGAACACGTCCTCTGGACGGCTCAACGCATTGTCCGCCCGCTACAGCGCACGCTCGACCGCGCCAACCCGATGGTGGATGCTCGCCTGCCGGATGGTTCCCGCGTCCATATCGTGTCGCAGCCGTCGGCGCTCAACGGCACGACGATCACGATCCGCAAGTTTCCCGAAAAGCGGCTGACGGTTGACGACCTGATCCGTTTCGGCTCGTTCACCGAAGAAGTGGCGCTGTTTCTGGAAGCGTGTGTTGTCTCGCGCCTGAACATCGTCGTGTCCGGCGGCACCGGCTCGGGGAAGACGACGCTGCTCAACGTCCTCAGTTCCTTCATCCCGGACGACGAACGCATCGTCACCATCGAAGATTCGGCCGAGCTTCAGTTGTCGCAGCGCCATGTCGTGCGGCTGGAAACCGCGCCGCCGATCCCCGGCAGCGATGGCAAGATCGGCGCGCTCTCCATCCGCGATCTCGTCAAAGGGTCGCTGCGAATGCGCCCGGATCGCATCGTCATCGGCGAATGCCGCAGCGGCGAAGCACTCGACATGCTGCAGGCGATGAATACCGGCCATGACGGTTCGCTGACGACCGTACACAGCAATAGCCCGCGCGACTGCGTGGCCCGACTGGAAACGCTGGTGCTGATGGCGGGCATGGACATGCCGCTGCCGGTCGTGCGCCGCCAGATCGCCGGGGCGATCAACCTGATTATCCAGCAAAGCCGCCTGAAAGACGGCAGCCGTAAAATCGTGCAGATCAGCGAGATTCAGGGTATGGAAGGCGATCAGGTTGTGCTGCAGGATATTTTCCTCTACCGCACGCCGGGACAGACCTCTCCGGGCTTTTCACACGAGGGCGGCGGCAGGTTGGAGCCAACCGGCTTCCGGCCCAACTTTGTCGACCGCTTCGAGCAGTATGGCTTCAAGCTGGGCGGGCGCGTTTTCGGCGTCGGCACGGCGCGGTTCACGAAGAATCTGGGATAACAGAAAGCCCCGCTTGTTCCATAGCGGGGCTTTTTCGTATTACGCAGCGAAGACAGTCAGGTTATGACTGGTCGTTGTAAGGCGAGAACATGGCGGCGGGAGCGCCAACCGACGGCGTCTCGCTGGCCATCAGTTCCTCGAACGCCTTTCGATCCAGCGTCTCCTGCTCGATCAGGATTTGCGCCAGCTGGTCGAGTTTATGCCTCTGCTCCATCAAAATTTGCTTGGCGCGTTCATAGCACTGCGAGACGATGCGCTTGACCTCGTTGTCGATTTCCTCGGCGGCCTGCTCGCTGTAGTCGCGCTGCTCGTACAGCTCTCGCCCCAGAAACATCGGGCCGTTGCTGCTACCGAATGTGCGCGGGCCGAGCGCCTCGCTCATGCCGAACTGAGTGATCATCGCGCGCGCCGTCTGCGTCGCCTGCTGCAAGTCCATGCTTGCGCCGGTCGTCAACTGGTTGAAGATGATTTCCTCGGCGGCGCGCCCGCCCATCGCAGTCGTGATGTAATCGAGGAACTGCTCGCGCGAGCGCAGCATCCGGTCGTCATCGGGCAGGGACATGACGTAGCCACCGGCGCGGCCACGCGACACGATGGTGATCTTATGCACCGGGTCAGCATGTTCGAGCAGGTGGTGCAGGATGGCATGGCCTGCCTCATGATAGGCCAGCTTGCGCTTTTCTTCGTCGGAGATAACGCGCGTCTTGCGCTCTGGCCCCATGACGACGCGCTCCATGCTTTCCTGAAGCTCGCTCATGCCGATGGACTTCTTGTTGCGCCGGGCGGCGAGAATAGCCGCCTCGTTGACGAGGTTTTCCAGATCCGCGCCGGAAAAGCCGGGAGTGATCCGGGCAATCGCGTCCAGATCGACGTCGCTGGCCATCGGCTTGCCCTTGGCGTGAACCCTGAGGATTTCCTGACGGCCCTTCAGGTCGGGATTATCCATGACGACCTTGCGGTCGAACCGGCCGGGGCGCAGCAGCGCCGGGTCGAGGATGTCGGGCCGGTTGGTGGCGGCAATCACGATGACGTTGGTTCCGGTTTCGAACCCGTCCATCTCGACCAGAATCTGGTTGAGAGTCTGCTCGCGCTCGTCATGCCCGCCGCCGAGGCCTGCGCCACGATGACGGCCAACGGCGTCGATTTCGTCGACAAAGATGATCGACGGCGCTTCGGCTTTGGCGCGTTCGAACAGGTCGCGCACGCGGCTGGCGCCGACACCGACGAACATTTCGACAAATTCCGAACCGGAGATGCTGAAGAACGGCACACCCGCTTCACCGGCGACAGCTCGCGCCATCAGCGTCTTGCCCGTACCCGGAGGGCCGACCATCAGCACGCCCTTGGGAATGCGCGCGCCGAGGCGGATGAATTTCTCAGGTTCCTTCAGAAACTCAACAATTTCCTGTAGTTCCTGCTTGGCTTCCTCCGCGCCGGCCACGTCGTTGAACGTCACCTGCGGGCGCTCCATATCGCGTGTCACGCGGGCACGGCTGCGCCCGAAGCTCAACGCCTGATCCTGGCTGCCACGCACCGAACGCATCATGCGCCACAACAGCCAGACGATCAACAACGTTGGCACGACGGCGACCAGAAGCTGGAACAGAATGCCAGTGGTGTTGTCGCCCTGCCGTTCGGAGAGCGAAACCCGCGCCCACTGCTGATCGGTGACACCATAGGTAGACAGAACCTGTACGAGGTCCGTTTCGGGCGACTTATAAAGGTAGCGCTGGTCGCGGTTACGCATGGTAACGAAAACGTCCGTGCCGCCGCGAATGGTGATTTCCGAAACGTTGCCGCTCCGTATTTCCTGAGCCAGTTCGTCATACTTGATCTCGTTGCCGCGAGGCATCGGATCAGGTGAGGCGAAGATGACTACGAACAGCAGCAGCACGACCACCGCCAGCACCAGCCATAACCGCTGCGCGTTACGACCGGAAAACGGATTGTTTCCGTTGTTATGCTGGGATTCAGGGGATCGGTTATTCACGAAATTTTCTCCGCAATGAAACAATGGGCGTGGAGATACGCCTTGCCTGATGATAGCTACGCTTGCCGGTAAGGTCAATAATCCGATGATGAGGCAGGGGTGAGAAACGAACGCTTCCCGGCCAGAGGCGTAAGGAGGATCGACATGCCAAAAAGCGCGGTTTACTGCTGTTGTTCATCTCAGTTTCAATCGCGCAAACGGCATACGATGTTGCCAGTATTTTACTCGTGAAACGTTATTAGGGTAAGGCAGAGATTCCGTCCGGCTGCCTCAGCTTCGAACGCGAGAGCATGGCTAACCCTTGACGGCGCTTCCAGCCCGCTGAACTGCCATCCATGTTATAATCGCTGCTATCACCATCCTGTTCAGCGCCCTACCTCAGGAACCAGCCTTGACGACGGATCGCACCAACGAGCAGTGGCTGGCCGATCTCACCGGCCCGCCGGATGTGCAGGCCGCCGCGCTTGCGGATCTGCGCGAACGCCTGAAGCGTGGCATCTTCTACTATCTAAGCCGCGAACGCAGCGATCTGAGCGATCTTTCGCCGGATGAATTGACGCACATGGCGGAAGATCTCGCTCAGGATGCCACGTTACGTATCATGGAAAACCTCGATACGTTTCGCGGTGACAGCATGTTCACCACGTGGGCAACCCGGATCGCAGTGCGCGTTGCCATCAGTGACCTGAGACGTGCGCGGTACAAGGATTTCAGCCTCGACAACCTGAGCGCCGATGGTGATTTGCAGCTTTTTAGCTCGAATAACCTGATGGGAAATGCGCCGGTCGCGCCGGAACGCGCCGCCGAACAGTCGGAAGTGCTGGCGAAAATCGCCGACGCGATGGAAGACGCGCTCACCGAGCGTCAGTACCGCGCGCTGATCGCGGTCGCGGTGAATGGCGTGCCTCTTGAAATCGTCGCTGAGCGCATGGGGACAAACCGCAATGCCCTGTATAAACTGCTGCACGATGCGCGGCGCAAGTTACGCGCGCACCTCGAAGCTCAGGGCATTTCTCCAGATTATGTGATGACGCTGTTTCAGGAATGACTGGCGCGGCCAGAAAGGGAAAGCCTTCACAGCGATAACGGGCAGCCATCTCTGGCCACCCGCAGTGTGCTTACTACCCCTAGGCTGTCCGGCGGCCGAAGATCAACGACACGACAAACAGCACCAGAAAGACGAAGAACAGGATCTGGGCAATTGATGAAGCTGTACCGGCTATGCCGCCGAACCCCAACAGCGCCGCAATGATCGCGATTACGAGGAAGATCAGCGCGTACCTCAACATGAGATTTGTCTCCTTAGTCTGGCCGGCCATCGCTGACCCTCGCCAGTAACTGAAATGGGATTTGTAATACAATAATTCGCATTATATAACGATTTTTGTGTATATGTGACAATTCTCATTAAGCGCTAAAATGGTGCGGAGTTTGTGGGGCAGGTGTAGAAACAGGCTTTTGACTGAGGGCCAGTGCGATCTGGTATAGCCCGCCCGCGAACCTGTAACGACGACTCAACAAGGCGGCGAAGCCGCTATTTTCATAGAGCACAGGAATGGGATTGCGATGGTGACCGCGAACAACCGGACGACGGGCGCTGAGCCGCCGTGGACGCTGACAGGCAGCGCCAATATTGTGTTTTATCGCTTTTCGGCGGATTTCGTGAACAAGCGCATGGTTGTGCCGGAGGGACTGGAGGGCATGTTTCTGGGCGGCATTGGCGCGCTTGGATTGGTCGAGTACGTCACATCGCCGGTGGGGCCATACCGCGAGCTATGGTTTTCTCCCGGCCAGTTTGCCTTTGGCAGCCGCAAATATCACAGCATTACCCACATGTATGTGACGACAACACCCGGTATGGAAGCCGGGAGGGCTTACTGGGGCCTGCCCAAGACCATTGCCGAAATCGATCGCAGCGACGAAAACGGCGTCGATCAATGGCGCGTCTTTAAGGATGGACACCTGCTGCTCGATGTCGCTTTTCGTCCGGGCCGCCTCAGCCTGCCGGTATGGAGCTGGATGGTGCGACCGCGCATCATGCAACACTGGAACGGCCAGCATTACCTGACACGCCTGCGCGGCAATGCGCGTGTGCGTCTGACCGACCTGTCACAACCACAGGGCCGCAGCCCGGAATTTCCTGACCTCAGCCATGCCCGCCCGATTGGCGCTGTCAATCTGCCTCGCTTCCGGCTCATTATGCCGGCGGCGCGCGTCGGTGATTGAGCCACAGCCGGCACAGGTACTATCTCGATTTACAGGCCGGTGCGATGACTGGCGTGCGCCATCTCTCGCTTATGCCGTATTGATCGAGCGGCGCAGCAGGCGGAAATCGCATTGGCCTTCATGGCGTTCGCTGCACGCCCTGACGCCGGCATGGAGAAAGGAGAATGCGTTAGAATCTTCGGCGGAAACGCTGAAGGGAAACGATCACTAAGGAGCGACCGTGGCGGAAAGCAGCTATCGAATTCACCGGCCCGTTCGGAATGTCTACGCGCATAGCTATGTGCTGCTCGTCCTCCTGAGTTTTGCCATCTCAGTCGTCGGCACGCGGTTGTTTCTGGAAATAACCGGCTATCCTCAGCTTGGCAATGACACGCTCCATATCGCTCATGCGCTCTGGGGAGGGCTGCTGCTGGTCGTCGCTTCCGGCCTGACGCTGACCTATCTCAACCAGTGGGTATTTCGTCTGGCGGCCATCTGCGCCGGCACGGGCGTTGGCCTGTTCATCGACGAAGTTGGCAAATTCATCACCCAGACCAATGACTACTTTTTCCCGCTGGCCGCGCCACTGATTTACGTTTTCTTCCTGCTGGCGGTGTTTGTCTATCTTTACGTGCGCCGGGGCAAGACGACCGACGCGCGCGCCGAGATGTATGCGGTGCTGAGCGTCATTCAGGAGGTGCTGGACGACAATCTGGAAGTGAGCGAGCGCGAGTACCTGATCGAGCGACTGCGCCATGTGCAGCGGACGGGCGAACGCCGCGACCTGAGCGCGCTGGCAACGGCGCTGTTGCAGTTTATCGAGTCGGATGCGGCGGTCGTCATTCCCGACCAGTCGACGCTATACCAGCGCCTGATGAACCGGTGGCAAGCGTTTGAAGACCGGGTGTTCACGCGCAGGACGATGCGCTGGCTCATCGTGTTGGCGCTGGCGCTGGTGAGCGTGAGCGCGATCACGCAGCTCACCTTGCTAACGTCGCTGTTGTTCGACAGAGACGCGCTGGATCACTCGGTGTTTCTGCTGATTCTGGAAACCAACCCGCTCGTTCGCGGCCCGGCCAGCTTTCAGTGGTTCCTGGTGTCAATCGCGCTGGAACTGCTGATGGGCGGGCTGCTGGTAGTCTCCCTGTTGCTGATGTTGCGCGGCTGGGAAACGGCCGCCATCCGCTTCGGCTCCAGCGCGCTGGTGCTGTCGCTGACGATCAACAACATTCTCAAATTCTACTTCAACCAGTTCTCGGTGGTGGCCGAATCCATCCTCCTGTTTCTGGTGCTGATGATGCTGTTACGCTACCAGAACCGTTTTTTGGCGGACTACCCGCCCGCGCTCTAAATCCTTCAAGGGCAGGGCGGGCGCTAATCGGCGATCTGTTCCAGCGGTTCGCCCAGTTTGAGCAGGCGGCGATAAGTCGCCTGTAACACCAGCGCGTCGGCAGTGTGGAACGGTTCCGGCGCTTCGACAGCCGCCACGCCCTCAACGCCGAAGTCGATGAACGCCTGCAACAACTCGCGGTAGCGCAGGTCGGCTTCGTTCAGGGGCAGGTGTTCCTTTTCGCCGCGCGCGGTATAAGCGATGCCGCTGAGATGGAAGTGGCAGCGCTTCAGCCCTTCTTCGCCCAGCACCTCGCGCACGCGCCGGAGCGCCCCGGCAAACTCGTCATAGCTGTTGAACGAGCCGTCGCCGCGCCGGGCATGGAGATGCGCCCAGTCGATGCACGGAAGCACGCCCGGCACGTCGCGGCTCAGTTCCAGCACTTCGTCGAGCGTGCCGAACATGGCCGCTTTGCCCATCGTTTCGGGCCGCAGGATGACGTTCACGCCTTCCGCGCGCAGCAGGCCGGTGATTTCAAGCAGTTTTTCCTTCGCGCGCTCGTAAACCTGTTCCGGCGGCTGGTTGTGATAGCTGCCGGGATGAAAAATGATGTCGGTCGCGCCCGCCAGAAAACCCTTGCGGGCCGCTGCCAGCAGCCGCGCGTCGCTCTTTTCCATCAGCTCGCTCGTCTGGCTGTTCAGATTGATGAAATAGGGCGCATGGATGCTGAGCGTGATGCCGCACTCTTTGGCGGTGGCGGCGATCTGCGCACACATCTCGTCACTCACACGCACACTCTGCACCCACGCGATTTCCAGATGGTGCAGGCCAAGCTCTTTGATGTGGCGGATTGCGGCGGTCGTGCCGCTTTGTGGTGTGGTCTGCGGCGAACCGACGGTTCCAAAGCGCAGGCGTTCGTTTAGCTCGGTCATTAAGCGACGTTTTCCTCTGAATTGCGTATAGAGTTCAGAAGGGCGTTTTGGCCCAGGCGACAGGATTGTAACATATCGAGGCTCGCGTTCATGGTTACACGCACATCGTTGCGCCGCCGCGCGTTGTGGATGTCAGGGCTGGCGCTGGTCATCGTCTTCATCATCTGGAACGTGCCCCAGCTCAACGTGCTGATGTTTCCTTTCCGCCTGTTCGTGACGTTCGTTCACGAAGCCGGACACGGTCTGGCGGCCATCCTCAGTGGGGGGCGTTTCATTTCCTTCACCATCAATGCCAACGGCTCCGGCTTTGCGACGACCGCCGGCGGCAATCCGGCGTTGATTCTGCCTGCCGGTTACCTCAGTGCGGCGCTGTTCGGCGCGATTCTCTTCTATCTCGCGCACCGGGTTCCCTATCCACGGCATATCTCACTGGTTCTCGGCGCGCTGGTGATGGTGATTGCAGTGGCATTTGGCGGTTTGCTGTCGTTGGCGACGCTGTTCGGCGCGGCCATCGGGCTGGCGCTCATCGTTCTGGGGCTGAAGGGCAGTTATGACGCTAACCTGCTGACGCTGAATCTGCTGGCGGTGCTGACCGGACTGAACGGCGTGCTAGACCTGCTGTATCTGGTCGGCAGCAGCCACGCCACGGTGGGGCGGGTACGTAACGATGCGTTGGCGTTTCAGCAGGAAGTTATGCCGCTGGTGCCTGCGCCGGTCTGGGCGTTCATCTGGGCAGCGCTGGCGCTGATCATCCTCGGCATTGCCGTCTATTACAGCATCATCCATCCATGGCGTCGCTGAAGCCGGGTTCAGTGGGTGGATTCCGATAACAGCGCTTCCAGCCGCTCGACGCGCTGATCGTAGGTGTGGTGCGCGTAAACGTGTTCGCGTGCTCGCGCGGCCAGCGCCTGCCGTTCGTCATCGTGGGCCAGATAGTAGGCGACCTTCCGCCGTAGGTCGTCATGGTCGCGGTAGGTCAGGATGGTTTCGCCCGGCGTGAACCACGTCCGGTTGCCGGGTAGGTCATCGGCAATTTGGACGACGCCCACGCCCGCCGCTTCGAACAGGCGCATGTTACCGCCGTAGCGCATGAAGTCGCCATGGGTATTGATCGTCAGCCGGGCCGCCGAGAGGATACGCAGCATTTGCGCGCCCAGCGCGCTCCCGCGGACATACGGGCGCAGGCTTGGCGGCACATCGTGAACGCTCCAGATGCCGAGGTCGAAATCCCGCAGGGCTTCCAGCGCGCGCACCCGCTCGCTGTAGAGGTTGTTCGGCGTCAGCGTGCCGACAAACGCAATGTCACACCCCCAGGCCCGGCGTTCTTCCTCGTCAAGCTCGTAGGGATGGTGAAATTCGGGATCGCAGGCGGCGATGGGCAGGCACTCCATGCGTTTTGCGCCCAGTTCCAGCCACTGGATACCGTGATAGTAGTCGTTCACCAGCACGAGGTCATACAGGCGCGCTGCCCGGCGCTCAATCGGATGGCTGAAAACAACCGGCGAAGTGCCGCTGGCGTAAACGACGGTACAGCCCGTTTCGCGCTTGATCGTGGCGATGGTTTCCGGATAGATGACGGTGTTGTCGCCTACGATCCACAGCACGTCAGGGCGCTGTTCGCGCGCCTGTCGCAGCAGTCGGGCGTTGCGCGCGCGTAGATCGGGGTTCAACTGCGGCGGCATGCGCCTGCCCAGCGCGGCCATGACCTTGCCCGGTGTCAGTCTGGCCGAGTGGCGTTCGGCGCGGACACGGCCCCAGACCGGAATGTTGCGATAAAAAACGTCGAGTGTGTGGCCGCGACGCCGCAACGCTTTTTCGTAGAAATGCTGGGCCATGCTTGGCGGGAAAAGTGGCGGCGTTTCGCCCGGCGGCGTTGCGGCGACGGCCGCCGCCAGCGCCTCCGGGTGGTGCAGCGAGGCCACAAATAGAAAATGCATCAGCCGGTTCCGTCTTCCATCTCGCCCATAAGCTCGATATAAATCGTCTGGGTTTCTCGGTCGGCTCGATCCAACTGCAGGCGCAGTTCGACGCCGGGACGCCAGACGCAGCGACCGCCAGCCGGATTTACGGCGTCTTCAGGCTGCCACCATGTCAGGTTGACGAGAATATGGGGCGCAACCGCGTATTGAAAGTACGGGATATCGCCTTCGACAGCCGTTTCGAGACAGGTCTGGGCCAGGAACGCGCTGACGTCCTGCTCCGCCAGACTAAAGCGCAGCCAGTACGCCGGGCGTACCGCGCCCTGGCGCGCGAAGAATACATTGGTCGCGCTTTCGGGCAGCGAAAACTGTAGTTGCTCGGCGATGGCCGACCGGGCGCTCTCGCCCGACATCTCGACTACCGTTTCCCCGACATCCTCCAGTCGTTCCAGCTCAGCCAGCTGATCGCCCAGTTCGGACAGCGCCGCCCGGCCACGCAGCAACAGCACCACCGCCACCACGACGACCACTGCCGTCAGGAGCAACAGCGCCGCCGCCAGTAGGGGCAGCCGGATTCGATTGAAACGTCGTTGTCTCAGCAAAAACCTCCTAGAACAGTCGCAGTTGTGACGCGGGCTGACGACCGTCTAAGAGTATATACGGAGCCATGGCTTCGGGGGAACGAATGTGTAGCGAACGCAGTTGCGACAGATCCGTCAGACGTGTATGGCGGCGTGCGCGCAGGATGGCGTCGGCGGTTTTCGGGCCGATGCCGGGAACGCGCATCAATTGTTCGCGCTCCGCCGTCATCAGGTCGACCGGCGACTGGCGCAGATGTGCGTCGGCCCAGGCTTTCTTCGGGTCGGTATGCAGATCGAGATTGCCGCTGGCATTGAAGAACAGGTCTTCTATGTCCCAGCCGTAGTCACGGATCAGGAAGCTGGCCTGATACAGGCGGTATTCGCGTAGCGGGTCGGTCGCCGGCAGGTTTTCAAACGGCGTCTGCACGACCGGCGAAAAGCCGGAATAATAGATTCGCTTCAGCCCCAGCTTACGATACAGCGGCTGGCTGATGGACAGAAGCTCCAGATCCGTATCGCCGACCGCGCCGGCCACGAACTGCGTCACGGTGTCCGCCAGCTTCAGGTGCGGGTGCTGGCGGCGAATATCGGCGGCCCAGCGCAGCATTTGCAGCAATTCGTTCATCAGATTCTTGCGCGGGGCCAGCGCGCGCAACCGCTCTTCCGTCGGCCCCTCCAGATTGACGGAAACCCGGTTCGCAAGCTGCATCAGCCGGAAAAGCTGGTCGTACTCGATGCCCGGCATGATCTTCAGATGCAGATAGCCGCGATAGTTGTATTTCCGCCGCAGGATTTCGGCGGTATCGATGATTTTGTCCTGCGTCGTCACGCTGCCGCGGATAATGCCGGAGGACAGGAACAGCCCGCGTACCTTGCCCGCCCGCTGGAGCGCGTCAAATCCGGCGGCGAGTTCTTCCGGCTTGATGGTGATGCGCCGGGTCTGGCCGCGCCCCGCACGGAAAGGGCAATAATTGCAATTGCGCTCGCAGGCCGTGGTCAGCATCGTCTTGAGCACCGGCATGCGCCCGCCCGGCGTAGCGACATGCGAAATACAGTCTTCCAGACTGCGCGCCTGAAACGGACGGCGGCGCTCGTGCTGTGGCTGGTCGCCTGCCGGTTCGAAATCCGTCAGGGTTCCAATCTGCTCGATCTTAATAAGCGGGTCGGGCGTCGATTGAATTAGCATAGACTTATTATATAGAACTCTTGTTCTATACGCAAGCAGATTAAAACGCCAGTCCATAGCAGGCCCGGCTACGAAAAAGCCCTATGCGATACAAGCGGGGAAAAGGCGAAAAAACGGCCCCTTTTCCTACAAGCAAGTAGGAGAAGGGGCCGCGGGATGCGTATAGGGAAGGTGGCTGTACTGGCGAAACCTAGTCGGCGGCGCTCCGCTCGATGCCGTTGCCGTCATAACCACGGCCCACGCCGCGGTAGATGAACCCCAGACTCTTCATGGTATCGGGTTCGTATATGTTGCGCCCGTCGACCAGAATCGGCTGCTTCATGCTGTCGCGCACGCGCACCATGTCGAGCTGCTTGAACTCGTTCCACGGGGTGACGACAACCAGCGCGTCGGCGTTTTCGGCCACCTTATAGGCATCGGGACACATTTCAATCTCTGGCACGGCGCGGCGCGAGTTTTCCATCGCTTCGGGATCGTACGCCTTGACGTGCGCGCCCTGTTCCAGCAGATGCCGGGCAATGGCCAGCGCCGGGGACTCGCGAATATCGTCGGTGTTCTCCTTGAACGCCAGCCCGAGCAGGCCGATGGTCTTGCCCTGAATTTCGCCGAGCAGATCGTGCAACTTCAACGCCACATGGCGACGCTGGAACTCGTTGATCTCCATGACCGAGGTCAACAACTGCGGGTGCATGCCGTGGGTCTGTGCCATGTAGGCCAGCGCCTTGACGTCTTTCGGGAAGCAGCTACCGCCGTAGCCGACACCGGCCTGAAGGAAATGCGGGCCGATACGCTTGTCAAAGCCCATGCCCTGAGCGACTTCGATGACGTCCGCCCCCAGCTTTTCGCAGATGATGCTGATTTCGTTGATGAAGCTGATCTTCGTCGCCAGAAAAGCGTTCGAGGCGTACTTGATCATCTCGGCGGTGCGCAGGTCGGTCATCATGATCGGCGCGCGCAGCGGCAGGAACAATTGGGCTACGGCTTCCATCGCGCGAGGGTTGGTGGAGCCGAGAACGGTGCGATCCGGGTGCATGAAATCGGAAATGGCGACGCCTTCACGCAGAAATTCCGGGCAGCTTACAACAGCGAAATCAATCGGCTTCGGCTGTTTGCTGGCGATGATGTCGGCCACCCAGTCGCCCGTACCGACCGGCACGGTCGATTTGTTGACGACAATGAGCGGGTGATCCATGTTTTCGGCGATGCTTTCGGCAGCGGCGCGCACGTAGCGCAGGTCGGCTTCGCCGTCGACGCCCTCAGGTGTGCCGACGCAGATGAAGGCAAATTCTGCGTCCTTCAGCCCCTCTTTGTACGACGTGGTAAAGGACAATCTGCCTGCGCGCACGTTGCGTTCTACCATTTCGGCCAGCCCGGGCTCGTAGATGGGCATGATGCCGTTTTGTAGATCGCGAATCTTCTCTTCGTTGACGTCCAGGGCGGTAACCTGATTGCCCAGATCCGCGAAGCATGTCCCTGTGACAAGTCCGACGTATCCGGTTCCGATGACGCAGATTTTCTTCATGTATGCCTCGTCGTATTGCTTTCGCCGGACGTTGATGGCGCCCGATATTCTATTTAGATGCCAAAGTGTACCACCCTGTGTTCGGGACAGGAACTGCCACTTTGTCCTATTAGCGATGCGTCAAGCTGATTAGTGAGCTTTGTCATTTATTGCGCTCGTTTGCGACCTCGCAGGCCAGCCTTCGCAGCCGCACCCGACTTCAATCTCCCCTGAACAAGCCTGTTAGCAGGCTTCTGCGCCGGACAGCGGTTGCCCCCTTCGGTTCCGTGTCCTGCCAGCTAAACGGTTGTTTTCACCCGGCGATCATTGCACAATCGCCGTTTCTTCGGATCATTCACGAGGAGGCAGCCATTTATGCCATCCGTACTCAGCCTTGAAGCTGCGCGGCGTTTGAGACCTTCGGGCGCGTTTCATTTGCCGCCGCCGGCACAGCCGGTTGGCAGTACCGTCACGATAACGCTTGAGCGATCCCGGCAGCAGCCTGAAATCGTCTTTACGGACGAGCGGCGCGATCTGTCGTGGCGGGTGGTTATGTCTCGGGTGGGCGATCTGTGGCAAGCCGAAGTCATGATGCCGATGGACCCGACCATTGTGCGTTATCACTTTGAATTTCCGGATGGATCACGGCTGTACGAATTACGTCAGGATGAGGGTAGCAACACGCCGGTCTATGGCGTCTGGCGTCAAGCGCCTTACCAGATTGCGGTTTACGATCCCGCGCGTATGCCGCCCGATTGGGCGCAGGGCATGGTTATCTACCAGATCTTTCCCGATCGCTTTGCCAACGGCGACCCGACCAATGACCGCGAGGCGTTCGGCGTGTACGGCCACGAACCGCTGTATAAGGCCTGGGGAGATACCCCGGAGCATCCGCCGCTTGGCCGCGACTTCTTTGGCGGCGACCTGCGCGGCGTGATCGACAAACTGGACTATCTGGCCGAACTGGGCATCGAGTGCATTTACTTCACGCCGATCTTTGCTTCGCCCAGTAACCACCGCTATGACGCGCTCGACTTCATGAGCATTGATCCGATGCTTGGCACGGAGGCTGATTTTCAGGAACTGCTGGAAAAGGCGCATGCGCGCGGCATTCGCATCATTCTGGATGCCGTTTACAACCACTGTTCGGTAGACAGCCTTTATTTCGGCGCGGGCGGGCGTTACGGGGAAATTGGCGCGGTCGAGTCGAAAGAGTCGCCTTATTACCGCTGGTTTACCTTTACTGAATGGCCGGTGGACTGGGTATCGTGGAACGGGCTGAAACACATGCCGGAATTCGCCGAATGCCCGGAGGTCGAGGAATTTTTCACCGGTCCCGCAGGCCCGACCGGCAAATGGACACGCATGGGCGTTGATGGCTGGCGTTCGGACGTAACGGGCTGCAACAGTGACGAGTTCTGGCGGCGCTGGCGGCGGCGGCTGGACCGCATCAAACCCGACAACTATACGGTCGCTGAAGAATGGGAAAACGCCTCGCGCTACCTTCTGGGCGATATGTTCAGCGCCACCATGAATTACCGCTTTTCATGGGCGCTGCATGGTTTCTGTGCCTATGACAAGCTAACGCCCTCGGAATTGGATGACCGCCTGCAAACATGGCTGCGCGACACGCCCAGCCCGGCGCAGAAAGCGCAAATGAATCTGCTGGATTCGCACGACACCGGGCGCATCATGACGGCCTGCATGGGCGACCGCCGGCGCTTTAAACAGATGGTCGCTTTTCAGTTCGCCTATCCGGGCGCGCCGATGATTTACTATGGATCGGAAACCGGGCTGGAAGGCGATTACGCCGAAAGCGGAAGGCGAACCATGCCATGGGACAATCTCGATGAAGACCTGCTGGCCTTCTACAAGCGCATCGTCGCTCTGCGGCGCGGTTCGAATGCGCTGCGTCTCGGCACTGTGGAAACCGTTGTGCTCGATGATGAGCAGCGGGTCTACGGATTCGTCCGGCGTTACACCGATGAGACGATCTACGTGCTTTTCAACGGTGGCGACAAGGAAGTCGGGCTGGAACTGCCGCTGGCGGAAGGCGAACCTGCTGACTGGGAAGACTGCGCCGGAGATCATGGCGTAATCAGCGCGCGGAATGGCCGGCTTCACATCCGGCTTGAGCCGCGGGGATATGCCTATCTCAGACCGCGTTAAGAATCGCACATTTTATCGTTAACCGAACGCTGGCGTATGGCGGGCGTCGTTTTGCCGTATGCAAGTCGCCCCCTACCTTTTACCCATTTTTTACACGTTAATAGCATGCTTTGTATTAGCCTATAAAGAAGGTACTGCAGGCATAAACGCCTGAGTATTTCTTACACATCCTAGACGGAGGCGACATGAAGCGGTTATTTGGCTGGTTAAGTGTAATAGTGATTTGTGCTCTTTTTTCTCCCGGTTTTGTTATGGCGCAAAACGCCACGCTACTGACTTACGGCGACTCGGCGTCCGGGGCGCTGGCCGAAGGCGCGCCGCTGTCGTTCTATATGTTTCAGGGCAGTGAAAACGACGTCATCACGGCAAGCGTCATCGGCGTCTCTCGCGGCATGTACCCGACGCTCACGCTGCTGGGCCCCGGCCAGGCCTTGCTGCAGAATAGCGAAAGCGATGTTTTCCAGCCGGGCGCGCGCGCAGCCACCATCAACTACCGGCTAAGCGAAACCGGGACCTATAGCCTGCTGGTCGGCGGCACGCCGGGTGATTATTTGCTCACCCTGAATGCCCGACCTGCTGTGGCTGTTGCCCCTCTCGCACTGGACGCGCCCGTTCAGGTTGAGCCGGTCGCGGAAGCGCCTTCGCAGACCTTTGCCGTCAACGCCGACCCGGCGCGCACGCTGTCGATTGAAGTGGCCGGTTCGCAATCCCCATCGAATTTCGTGCTGGAACTGCGCGATCCCGATGGCCGTCTGGTCGCCATTCTTGGCGGCGGGATGCAAAGCGCGTGTCTGGCCATTCCGGCGGGCGAGGGCCAGTACGAATTGACGATCGGCGCGTTCGACCCGCTGGTTGAGGAGACTTTCACAGTGACGCTGCGACAGGCGGAATGCGCCAGTGCCCCGCTATCACCGGCGTCGCCGTCGGGCGCTCCACAGCCGCAACAGGTTCCGGTGTCGCCCCAGCAGCCTGCGTCGCCTGCTGGCGGGCAGGGTAGTCTGGCTGCCGCGTGCAGCGCGAGCAGCGCCAGCAACGTGAATATTCGTAGCGGCCCGGGGACCAACTACGAGATTGTCGGTCAGCTTTTCGCCGGGCAGGAGATCGAGGTTTACGGTCAGTCGGGCACTGGCTGGTATGCCGTTCGCAGACCGGGCCTGACCGGTTTCATCGCTGCCAGCGTCATCACCGTGTACGGCAACTGCAGCGGTCTGCCGCTGGTTCAGGGACCGGCGGACGGGCAAGCGCCGCCGCCTGCCACGACGCCAACGGCAACACCGCAGGGGCAGCCAACGGCAACCTATACACCGGCCATCGAGGCGCAGCCCGAACAGCCGGAACTGCCGACGGCGACTTATACTCCAATGGCAACCTACACGCCCACGGCAACCTATACGCCCACTCGGGAGGTTCAGATTGCTCCGCCCGATGTGAACTACGTACTGAACGTGCCGCTTGATAGTTCGGTCAATATCAGCGATTTCGTCTCCTATCCCGACGGCGACACTGAAGATATTGTTTCCTATGACGTTTTGGGGTTGAATCCCAACGTTGCCCTTCCCGGCGGGCGTGCTAATCTGACGATCAGCGCGAGCTGTTTCGGCATTGGTACCGAGCACATCAACTTTATCGTTGCCGGCCAGACCTTTAGCTGCGGCCAGGTAGTCGTATCGCGCGAAGTCAACTTCGACTCCAAGACTGGCGCCATCCGGATCGTGGCGTCCGGCGGAGAGGGGACTTACGTCCAGTGGGCGCTGACTGCGACAGCCACGCGTATTAACTGACCTCGTACCGTAACGGAGGGAAGCTCGCTACAGGCTTCCCTCCAGCGCACCGTCGTTCGCGCACTGCTTAAGCCGAAGGTTCATCAGCCTTCGGCTTTTCATTTGCGGGCGCTCGCTCCGGTCTGAATGTTCGTTAAAATTGCAATATCTTTCGCAACAGATGGGAATGAGCGGTGAAATCACGCAATGAAGTATCAGCGGGCGGCGTTGTCTACCGGCGCGCCGGCGAGGGAATAGAAGTTCTGATCGGCAAGGACGCCGGTTATCATCGCTGGGTGCTGCCGAAAGGGCTGGTGCGTAAAGGTGAAACATTTGAGGATGCCGCGCTGCGGGAGGTGGAGGAAGAAGTTGGCGTGCGCGCCCGGATCGTGACGCGGCTCGGCGAACCGGAGCGATATATCTATACGTCGCGAGGGGTGCGCATTTTCAAAGCGGTGCATTATTTCCTGATGGCCTACGAATCGGGCAGCGAAACCAATCATGATCGCGAAATGGAGGAGGTGCGCTGGGTTCCGATTGACGACGCGATCGGTATGATGGGCTATCAGGGCGCGAAGGATGTGCTGGCCCGCGCCAAAGCCCATCTGTCCGGTGTATCGACACAGACACCACCAGATAAGTAGCGTATGAGCCTCCGGCTAGGGCATCTGAAGCCATAGTATAATAAAGTTTATAATTACAACCTTAATTCCCGGAGTGAAGTATATGGCTGAAGTGAACTACAGTCTGGATCGCGACCTTGAAGAAGCGCGCGTTCTGGCACAGGGGTTGGAAGATTATGTGCGTGGCGACCGGCTCTACGGCAGCGCCGGAGGCGGGCTGTTTTCGACCGCAGCGGACATGCCCTCGCTGACGATCGGCCAGTTGCTGCTGCGGTTGCGCCGCTTGCAGGCGCTGGAAAGCCAGATGACGCCGGAACAGAAGGCGATTCTCACCGAGGCGGAAGCGGAGCATGACCGCGTGCGGAAGGAATGGGCCGTCCACTACGGCGATAAAATCCGGGACGAGGCGGCTGCGCGCCTGCGCTCGCTGGAGGCCTTCTTTGCTGAATGTGAAGACGCGCCGGAGGCGTGCGCCGAGGCCTATCTGCCGGAAGCTCTGGGCCGAACGATCCTGCACGAGATTGTGACGGCGCTCAACCGCTACAACATGGCCGACGTTGATTTTGACCGCTCGCTGGCGCAGCGCGACACCCAGCTTAGGCGCTTCACCGAGCCGTCAGACTTTCTCTGGTCCGAGACGCTGCGGCCCGTGTATCCTGAAGAGACGTACTGGTGGCTGTACGTGCGGCCAATGGTTGAAGAGCGCGAAGTCGAAGAATAGGCCGCCCCTGCTACATTTCCATCTCCGGCGGGTGATTGGTCGCCGGTTCGATCAATCGCGCTTCAGGCGTTTGACGTAGATCAGTTCGGGGTCGTCGTCATCCAGATTTTCGATAATCCCGCTGCGCGAGAAGCCAAGGCGCTCGAACAATGCCTGCGCCGGCTGGTTCGACAGGTTGGTTGAAGTGAAGAGCCTGTCCGCCGGGCAGGTTTTCTCGATATAGGCGACGAGCGCGCTGGCGACGCCGCGCCGCCGGTAATTGGGATGGACGACGAGCAGCGCGATGAACGGGTAGCCGAAAAAATCGCGCTTGATGACGGCAAAACCGAGATGCGTATCCTGATCGCGCGCGATATAGGCCCGGCGAGTCTTTACCGCCTCTTCGAGTTCTGCCGCGCGCTCCGGGTGGCCAGCTGCCCGGTCGATTTCGAATAGCGGCAGCAGGTCTTCTTCAGTCGCACGCTCGACGACGATCATCGGTTCTGGCTCTGGTTCAGTTCGTCTAGCATCATGCCCGCGACGCGCCTGCCGATTTCGACCGCGTAATTGGTCCCGCGATCCCACGGATAGACCTGACTCATGCTGGCCCAGTACAGGCCGGGCAGCGGCGTTTTCAGCGGCGGGATGCGTTCGCTGTGGTTGACATAGGGAATGGGCTGGGCATAGGGCGCGCGAAAGACCCACGCCTTGCGTATCCAGTCGGGCGAGAACGCCGGATTCACCACCGGCAGTGAGGCGATAAAGCGCTCGATCAGTTCATCGTCGCTGAGCGTAAAATATTCGTGGTCACGGGGCGCATAGTCGCCACAGTAGACGATGTGGTCGCCGCCGTAATGCCGCCGGTCCAGCCAGTTGGTATGTTCGACCAGCGCGAGGAACGGGAACGTGTTTTCGCGTTTGTTGGTCGTCGCCGCCGGCAGGTTGAGCCAGTAAGTCCCGTCCGTCAGCAACGGCTGTTTCAGCGCCAGCACGACGCAAATCGCGCCCATGCTTTTCAGTTCCGCTACCTGTTTACCGTAAGGTGTGTCGCGCAGTTCCGGCGTCAGCCGCAGCAGCAGGCCCGGCGACGACGTGCTGAGCACCTGATCGAACGTGTACGTCTGGCCACCGGCGATGAGAGCCGGTTGGCCGTTGCGCGTCTCGATACACTCAACCGGCGTGTTGAAATGGAAGATCGCGCCGCGTTCCTGAAGCTGCTGGGCCAGCAGATCGAGGAACGCCTGAAAGCCGCCTTCAAACGTGCCGAGGCGCAGGCTGCGGGCATGAATGCGCGCCCACATCCATGCCATATTGATCTTCTGATACTCTTCGCCGAACTTGCCGATCAGCAGGGGCCGGAAGAATTTGTTATAGCCGCCCGCGCCCATATATTTCAGGAACCACTCGTGGGCCGTAAAGCGCTCCAGCGTTTTCCAGTCTGGCGTGAACTTGAGGAATGCGCCCGCCAGCGCGAAGCGCAGCTTTGCCAGCGGCGACAGGGGCAGAAACAGCGCCGATGGCGAAATTTCGGAACGGACGATTTTGCCGTCGATCCAGTAACTGGTTTTCGGGCGCGGAAAGATAATCCGGTCGCGCACGCCCATTTCTTCACTCAGGCGCAGCAGGTCGCGGTCGGTTTCAAACCAGTGGTGATAGAACTTTTCCAGCGACCAGTCCCAGGCCGGGTCTTTGAAGCCGCCTGCCAGACCGCCCGGGCTGGACTCGGCCTCGAATATCGTGACGCGATGACCGGCTTTCAGCAGATCCCATGCTGCTGCCATGCCGGCGACGCCCGCGCCGATAATGCCGATTGCTTTCCGGTTGGATTCCGCCATGGATATCTTCTGCTTTTCACAACTGAGCCGCCAGGGGCCATGTCATTGTAACCGTGACACCGGAAGCGTAACAGCCTGAGTTGGGCCGCGCGCTTGCCGGTGGGTGTCTCGCTTCAGGCGTGGGGCTTGCTTTGTTGCTTGAGTTTAAGGCCGGTTGCGACTACACTACAGACATCTCGAACCCGTGACCAGAGGTCTTTCCCATGAGCGATTACCCGAACCCGCCAAACGAACCCGATTGGCTAACCGAATTTGAGGACATGGCGAACGACCAGCTTGGCGAAGGTTCTGCTTGCGAGCAGGTGCATCCGATTATCGAAAGCTGGTATACCCGTTTGCTGCAGGGGGAGCCACCTGCCTCGCGCGATTCCGTCATTCAGGCGATGTCGTGCCTGGCGACCGAAATTCTGTACGATTCGCCCGAAGAAATCCTCTCTGCTGTCATGGAACACGTCAGCGAGGAGGAACTCGCTGCCTTTATCGAGTACGTGCTGCTCGTTGGCCGCGCCTTCGAGATTTCGCTGCGTAACGGTGAGCTGGACGACCTCTGATTTCTGACGCTATCGGAGTGTGACGCGCCGGTTCTGTCATGCAGCCCGGCGCGTTTTTTATCGTCTAATCGTCGTCATCCCACCAGGTAAAGCCTTCGGGCAGGTTGTCCATGCCCAGCGGCTGTTGGTTGGTGTCGATGATCGGCGGCGGGGGTGGAACGACGACACGCGTTTTGTCGGAGCCGTATGGCAGCGACGGCGGTTGCACGGTGATGTGCCTGCCGGGGCGCACTGTTTCCCGCCGTATTTCGGCGCGCGCCATCACGGTCGTCAGGATCGCGCCGAGGCCGAGGAACAGCGCCAGCGCGTTCAGCAGCCAGCCGAAGGATGGCAGGTACGCGGCGAAGGCGAGAATCGCCGCGCCGATGAGCAGCGCCAACAGCGCCTGGCGCAGCGTGCCGTTATTGCCCGTGATGAAACGCACGATCAGGCGACCCAGCGCCAGACAGAAAACCACGCGCGATACGAACAGGACGATGAAGAAAATCGCCGCGCCGATGCCGATGTCGCCGATGATCAGGATCGCGGCGACTGTCAGCGTCAGTTCGTTCACCTGCAGTAACGAGATGATGATGATTGTCAGCAGCGTTAGCACGATCAGGAAGGGGACGGCGGCGAACGAGACGACGAACGAAAGCAGGCCGACGGCCACGCATACCAGAGGCCGGGCCTGCAGATTGTGCAGCGGAGCCTGAATTGATCGTGGGGCGATGAGCAGCAAAACGCCACCGGTCAGCAGCAGCGACAGAAATTCCCGGAAGACCTGCGATAGATACAGGCTCAGCTCGCGGGACCCATCCTGTTCGCCGATGGCAATCTGAGCGAAATCCGGCTGAACCACGACCGGCGTGTAAACCGGCTCGTTTTCGAGCGTGCCGGGCGCGATTTCAGCCGCGGATGGGCTGGAATAATGCAGTGTGCCGGTGATGTGGGCGTCCTGCTCGACCGTCAGGCCGGGGCGACGAAGCGTGATCTCCAGTGGCACTGGGATCAGCAGCGTTTCCAGTTGCGAGACATCGGCGTTGGCGTCTCCGACCTGAGCATAGACGTTGTCGTCAATCGCGCCGCTCACCGTTAGCGAGGAACCCCAGAAGTTCACCTCTCCCGCGATGTCGCCCTCAAGAATCGTTTGATAGCCGACGCTTAGGACCGATCCTGTCAGGTGGGAATCCGGCAGCAGCGTTGTGCTGAGGCTGAGACTGATGAGGTCGCCGACATCGGCGGTGAATTCAGCGTCTTCATGCACGCGCAGCACCAGCCCGGCGAAATGCAGATCATCGCCGATGGTCCCGTGAACGTCCATCTGTCCGGCCAGCATGTAGACATTGCCATCAATCCGGCCATTGATCACTGCCGTCGTCGCTGCGCCAATGAGATTACCAGTGATATGTCCTTCGACGACCAGCGTGCGGCACAGAACGAGCAGATTACCGTCGATCTGCCGGTCCGGGCCAATGGTGCATTGGTCGCCTTCTTCAATTTCGCGAGCGTAGACAAGCCCTGCGCCAAACAGCAGGCACACGAGCGCCGCGAACAACACCCGCTTCAAGTGCATTCGCTCTTTTCTCCTCGTACCGCTTCGATTGTACGGGCTGGCCGGAACAATCGCCAAATTCTCAAGGGATGAGCCATGAGGCTTGTCGTACCATAAAGACAGTAGATATCTTGTTAGCCTGCTTAGCGGTTCGTATGGTATTCATGATCGACGCGGAAGGGATGAGGTAATCAACGGCCATGGCTCAGGAACTGATGAAACCAGCGCTGCACATCTTGAAGCGTGTGGGTTACCCGCGATCTTCCCAACCTGCGCCGCAGACGACCACGCAGGCAGATATGGTTCGCGTCGTCCTGTACGTTGGCGAAAAGGGACGCCCGCTGCCGCTTGAAATTTCCGGACGGCGCGTGCTGGGTATCGAAACCGATGAAGAAGCGCCGCAGCCGGATATCGATCTCAAGCGGTTTGCCGCGCAACAATATGGCGTACAGCGACGGCATGTCGCCCTGATCTGCGAGCAGGGCGATCTGTATATCGAAGACCTCAATAGCGAACGCGGCACGCGCATTAACGGTCTGCGACTGTCGCCGGGCAAGCGCTATCGCCTGCGAAACCACGATGAACTGGAATTGGGCGAACTTCGCATGTCGCTCCGTTTTCTTCCGCGCTGAGGCGTGCGCTCCACTAAAGCTTTCGAGCGACAATTGACACGACGAAAACAGCCCGCCAGCCTGTAAGCTAAGGCCGGCGGGCTGCTTGCCTTGTTTTGGCGAGCGGCGGTATAGTCTTACGGTGCCTGGAAGCCGCGGGCAGATACGAAAGAGTTTTCATGCAGCGAAGTTTTACGGATCGCGTTCTGGGCGGCGTATGCGGCGGTCTGGCAGCATCGCTTCGCCTCAACGCGTGGCTTGTTCGCTTGTTGTTTATCATCCTCGCGCTCGTCAGTCTGGGCGCGTTTGCCGCGCTTTATCTGCTGCTGTGGTGGATCACGCCGCAGGAGTCATTTGTGATGCAGCGGCGGCGTGGCTTGCCGCTGGTGATTGCCCTGTTGTTGATCGCGATGACGGTGGCGGCGTGGCTGGCGCGCGATGCCGGTACTTTTGTTGGCCCAACGGGTATTGATCTTTTCTGGCCTGGGGTGCTGCTGGTGCTGAGCCTCGTGTTTTTCCTCCGGCAGGTGAGGGTCTGATATGCGTGGCCGGCGTCGAACGAATCTGCTGGCGGGTTTCGTCCTGCTGTTGGTAGCCGCGACGGTGATGGCCAACGGACTTGGCCTCATCCCGAACACGCTTGCCGATGTGCTGGCCCGGGCCTGGCCTGCGCTGCTGATCGTCTTTGGTCTGGCATGGCTGCTGCGCGAACGCCTGCCATGGGGCGGGGCGTTGGCCATTCTGCTGAGCGTGTCGATTGTGGCTGGCGTTGCCGCTTATGCCTTTTCCACCCGCGCGCAACAGACACGTACCGATTACCGCCAGTCAATTGATGAGACTGTTGCCTTTGGTCTGGGGTTGTTGCGGGTGCGCGTTGCGACGCTCGATAGCGATGTCGAAGTGTTGCGGGCGGTTGGCGAAGGGCGTGTGACCGGCGAGTTCGTCGGCAGTATCGAGTCGACGCTCGATGTCGATTACACCGACCATGGCGACGGTTCGGCGACGCTGACGATCACCGAACGGCGGCCCAATCCATTTCCCGATCTTGAAGCTGTTGGCCGCGGTTCGCTGCGGCTCGAATTGCCGTCTGGCGTGCCGCTCGACCTCGAAGTGTTGGGGACGTCTGGCAATGTGACGCTGAACATGAGCGAGACGATGGTCGAACGCATGAACCTCGATCTGGCGCGAGGGAACGCGTTGGTGACGGTTCCGGAGTACGCTCCGGTATCGGCTGCTGCCGGACAGTCGCAGGGAACGCTCGCCGTTCGCGATGGTTCGATCACGATCGTCGTGCCTGCTGCCGTCGCGGCCCGCCTCGAACTGGATCGCGGTGGCCGCAACGTAGCGCCAGATTATGACCCGGCGCTCTATAACTTCCTGTTTGACCGCGTGCTCGAGTCGCGCACCATCGAAATCGCCGACATCATCGTCGATTACACCATCGTCGCGCCGAGCGGCGGTATCCGGCTCGAAGTGCCTTCCGGTGCGTCCGCTGGCGGCGTGCCGGAACCAGCGACGGGGTGATTGCAATGGCTGCCTGGCGCTTGTATCTCACCGATCAGCCTGTTCGCCGCCTCGATCTTCTGACCGGAAAGCCGGCGGTGCTTGCGGCATGGACTGGCGCGCGCCGGGTATCCTTTTTTGATGTTAAGAATGGGGCCCGGTTGGGTGAGCGCGTTTATGACGCTTTGCTTCCCGCCGAACGTGAAGGCGAGACGTGGCAGGAGTTCCTACGTCCCTTTAAAGCGCCCAACGACAGCGCACTCCCGCTGTTGCAGCTCGACGGTGCGACGCTCTACAACAGCGCCGATGGCCAGATGCAGGTCATTCATGATGAAAACGGCGACCTGTTTCTGGTCAGCGCGGGGAAAGCCGTGCGGCTGCACAAGGAAGCGGAGGCCACCTTTGACGTCGTGGCGTTCGACCGGACTTCCGGGCTGATCGCCGTGCTTGATCGTGCGGGCCGGCTGCATCTGTACGAGCAGCATACCCGCCTTGCGATTGTCGAAACCGGACTGGCCGGCGCGGATGAATGGCGTCCTGCACTGGCGGTTGCACAGGGCGGCGCGTCGATCATTGCCAGCAACGGCGAGACCGTCGTCATAACCGACGGAAGCGGCCGTCTGCGCCAGCGGCTGGACCTGCACTACAGGCTGAGTGCGCTGGCCAGCTCGCCCGATGGCCAGAAACTCGCGCTTGCCGACGCAGAGGTCGGCGTCATTCGCGTGTATGACACAAGCAGCCTGACGGCGACGCACCAGCGCTTTGCGGCGGATCTTCTGGCCGATGCGCGCCGCGTCCAGCTCATCGGCGGAACGGTGTCGCTGTCTTCCTCGGTGCATTCGTTGGCCATAAACAACCGCGGCACGCTGGCGTTCGCCATCTCAGGCGTGATTTGTGTGACCAGCGTCAGCCGCATGGGCGTGTTGCCGCGCGTGTCGCCGAAGTCTCGTTAGTGGTTACCTTCGACCAGCGCGCGCTGTGGGAAAACCATCCGGTCGGCGTGGATAACCGGCCGCGTGAGCGCCGCCTGATTCGCCGTTTCGAAATCGGCATGCATGTCGCGCACCAGCGCCGCCTGCGCCACGGCGGGTTCTTTCTGAAAGACGACGATGGTGAGCGCATTTTCGCCCATGGCTAATACAAGCCAGCGGTTATCGCCCAGATTCTTGCGCGCCAGCCCGGTCTTGGGGCGGTTTGGTATCGTCCACAACGCTTTGAGGATGGGCGCGATCTGGCTCATATCCGGTTCTTGTTTGCCGCCCGCCGTCAGCGGTTCGGGTAAGCGGTGACGGTAGACCAGAAAGTAAAGCGGTTCGGCCTCGAAATGCTGACGCAGGAATGACGTATGCCCGGCAGTTCCGATGACCTGCTTCCAGGCTTTGCTTTCCGGGTTGCGCTCCAGAATGCGCTCGATGATCGTGCGCTGCTCGCTATAGCGCCCGTACATGGCGTTAAACTGTGCCCTGTTGATTCTGCCCTCGGCATATTCGCTGGCGACCAGTTCCATTTTCTGCCGCAGCAATGCCAGCGCTTCGCGAGGATCGTCGGCGGCAGCGGGTGACCTAGGGAGCGATGGAGTTTCCGGACGTTCGTCATCGGGCCAGTTTTTTGATATCGAGCGAGAGGGGTAATCGTTGCCCACTTGCTTGTCCTGAACGGCGCTTCTGCGCGCTTCCCACTTTCGCCTACGATATTAGGCGCTTGTTATTCTAACATAGGAAGTTTACTTACAAAATTCAGGTTATACTGGTTTGCGCTAAAGTCTGAAGGCAGGAGAGAACGTGGTTAACCGCCAGCACTTTGGTCTGTATTTCACGCCGGAACACGTCGCTTATGCACAGAAACATCGCGAAGAGCCTCCGTTTGACGCCGTTTGGCGATTGCTGCGAGAGCGCGAGGAAGCAGGTGTTCAGGGGGCGCAGTGGTGCGGGCTTCGCTATCGTTTCGAGGGCGATGATTTGGCGGCGGAGCAGGCGATCAAAAAACTGTTGGCCTTTTCCTCTCAGCCGTTTGACGCTGAGATGACCTATCTCGACGCCCTGAATCAGTCGCTAATCGAGGCGCATGCGTTTGAGATGGTGCGCGATCATCCGGCGATGGACGGCGTCAGACGAGCGCAGTTTCTTGAGGCGTACAGCAGGCGAATCGCGTACGTCAACGAGGTCGATTACAGCCGGTCGTATGTCGAGCAGCTTCGACTCGCGCTGGCCAACTTGGTAGCCGGAATCGTGATGGAGGACGATGCGCGCTTTGATGCTGCGGTTGCGTTCTACCAACAGGTCGTGCGAGAGGACATTCACCCGCAGGGGTATATTCTGAAAGCCGTCGAAGCGCGCGATGGCGGCGGCTTGCTGCGCCAACTGGTTTCGGTCGCGTCGCTGACGTTGATGGCGGAAGCCGCAACCCATGCCGGCGTTGATCTCTGGAGCTACAGCTATCGCGGCGTCTCGCTCATGACCGCCTGCATGTACCTCGTGTACTACTACTTCTACCCCGAGAAGTGGCTCTGGGACGACAACGTGACGAACGAGCCCTATCGCGAGTACGGCGGTTTTTTGGAAATTGCCAATCGCCGCGCCGGGCATGCCGATATTCAGGCCGTGCTCGATGAGCTGCGTCCTATCTATGACCCGGCGGGCGGAGGCCTGACGACTCTCACACATGGGGTGGTGAAGTCGCGGGCCAAACTCCGGCTGTTCGGGCGGTAAATCGCGCTTTGCTGAAACCGAACCCGGCTCAGGACGACGTCCGGCTGGTAGACAGGGAGATGGGCGTCGGCAGGCCGTCGATACTGCGGGCGTTTTTCTCGCGCACGTATTCGGCCAGACCGTCTTCACCTTTGGTTTCGGCCCAGCGCTGCAGGTGATCGCGGTCGCCCACGTAATTCATCAGCGGCACGCCAAATCCGCACGAGGTCTGCACCTGCTCGATCTGTGCCAGAATAATCTGGCGCACGCCGGCATGACCGGATGGGAAATGTCCGATCAGGGCATTCCAGTTGTCGTGTTCGGGCAGGATGACCTGCCCGCGCCCGTACAGCCGCAGGATGTTCGGCGGGCCGTCAAAAGCGCAGAACATGAAAGTAATCCTGCCGTTTTCCAGCAGGTGCGCGCTGGTTTCATTGCCGCTGCCGATCAGGTCGAGATAGGCCACCTGATTGGGGCCAAGGACACGAAAGCAGTCCAGTCCCTTGGGCGACACGTTGACGCGCCCGTCCGCGCTGAGCGGCGCGGTGGCGACGAAAAAGACGTGCTGCTTCTCGATGAACCGGCGCTGGTGTTCGTTGATGTGGTCGTAGAACTTGCCCATCCCTCTCCCTCACCGGCTGGATGTTGCACGGGCGTCGAGTGAAAAAGCTTGCGCTGCCGAGGAATAAGGACATTCAGGCGAAGCCTGCGTGTCCGGCCTCGTTGATTGCGGCGAATTGTATCCGCCGCAATCAACGAGGGCTTCGCTTTTCTCTGTTCTCAATGCTTGTAACCGAGCACGATTTTGACGACCGTCTGGCTGACGTTCGGAACGAGATACTCAGGCGGAACCGTCCAGCTCGTGTTTCCCGACAGAACGGTTGCAACGGCGCGCTCGATTTGCTCTGGATCTGCGCCGGTCAGCATGTTGCTTCCGGCTTCAACCGTTTCCGGCCGTTCGGTCACGTCGCGCAGCGTCACGTTGGGACGCTTCATGATACAGCATTCTTCCTGAACGGTGCCGCTATCGGTGAGCACACAAAGCGCGTCCTGCTGCAAGCGCACGAAATCGAGGAAGCCGAGGGGAGCCAGCGCCATAATGCCCGACTCATCGAGCGTCAGGCCGCCTTTTTCGAGTTGGTGTCGCGTTCGCGGGTGAACGCTACAGATCACCGGCAAACCGTATTTCCTGTGAAGCTGCTTTAAGGCGGTCACAAAACATTGCAGGCGTTCGGGAATGTCAACGTTCTCGGCGCGATGCAGCGTGACGAGGAAATACTTTTCCGGCTCGACTCCCAAACGCGCAAGAACATCACTTGCCTGTATCTGCGGAGCATAGAAGTCGAGCACCTCTTTTATAGGATTGCCCGTGACGAAAATGCGGTCGCTGGCAATCCCTTCTCGAAGCAGATTTGCGCGGCTACGCTCGGAATAGGGCATCAGGACATCGCTGCAATGGTCGATGACGCGGCGGTTTACCTCTTCCGGAACGCGGTCATCGAAGCAGCGGTTGCCTGCTTCCATGTGGTAGACAGGAATACCCATACGCTTGGCGATCACGGCGAAAAGGCCGCTATTGGTGTCTCCAAGGATCAGGAGGCGATCCGGTTGTTCAGCCCGAACGACCTTTTCGCACTCGATCATTATCCGCCCGATTTGTTCGCTCATGCTGGAGCTTTGGATGCCGAGATAATGATCCGGTTCGCGGATGTGCAACTCCCGAAAGAAAACGTCACTCAGGCGCTCGTCGAAGTTCTGCCCGGTATGTACGACGACGTGATCACACAGCTGGTCGAGTCTGGGAATGACGCGACTCAAGCGAATGATCTCCGGGCGCGTACCTATCAGCGTAAGGACTTTCATTGAAGCAGGTCAACCTCTTCCTGATCCTGTGACATGAGCAGCCCGCTTGTCGCCAGCATTTCACGCAGTTCGTCCTTGGTTATCAGCGTGTCAGCCGAGGTGTATTCGCGGTCGAGCGCGGGGACAAAGTCCGTCCTTGGAAGCACTTCGGGGAGAATCGGCTGGATAGCATAGTGGTCGCCGCGATCCATCGTGCGCCAGATTTCTTCTTCCGAAACCAGCAATTCATGCATCTTTTCGCCCGGACGAACGCCGACGAATTCGATTTTGATGTCCCGGTCGCCGATCAACACTTCTGCAAGGTCGATAATTCGTGCCGAGACCATCTTGCGGACAAACGTCTCGCCACGTTTGGCGTGCATGAGCGCGGCGAAAATCGTATCGGCAGCTTCTTCGAGGCTCATCAGGAAGCGTGTCATCTCCGGTGTTGTCACCGTGACCGGGCCGCCATTACGGATCTGCTCCTGAAACAGCGGGATGACGGAGCCGCGCGACGCCAGCACATTGCCATAACGCACGCAGACAAAGCGCGTGTCCGGGCATTCCAGATTGGCCTCGATGAAGATGCGCTCCTGCAGCGCCTTTGTCATGCCCATGACGCTGACGGGCTTGCACGCTTTGTCTGTCGAGATGCCAACGACAGTTTCGACCGGGATGCGCTGCTCGCTAATCACACGCACGATGTTCTGGACGCCGATGATGTTGGTTTCGACAGCCTGAAACGGGAAATATTCACACGTCGGCACTTGCTTCAGTGCTGCGGCGTTGAAAACGATGTCAACGTCCTTAAGCGCCGCGCTCAGGCTGTGATAGTCGCGTATGTCGCCTACTCGAAATGACAGGAGTTCGTGAAAATTGTTGTAAATGATCTCGTCTGTCGCGGCAATGCGCCGCAAGTACGACATGCGCATGGCATGTTGCTTCGCTTCGTCTCTGGAAAAGACGATCACCTGTTTGGGCTGTCCAAGTTCTGCCTTTAGTAGCCGGCGCACCAGCACTCTTCCCAGAGAGCCGGTGCCGCCTGTTACGAGTACTCGTTTGTTTTCGAGAGGAAGCATCAGTTTTCCTCCGTATAGATCGTTTGGTCAGAAACGAGGTCGGCAACAAGCTTTCGCCACGCAGGCGGCTGATAGCCGGTTGCTTCACGAAACTTCGTATAATCGAGGCTGCGGTCGATCACAACCTGATCGTCCGGCACAATTTCCATGTTTTTGCCAAATGCCTCATTGAGGAGAAGCAGCAGGTCATATTTGGAAATAGGCTCGGTTGCGACGTGATACAGGCCGTGGAGTTCGGGCTTCGGCAGAATGTAGTCACGCAGGACGCGGGCAAGCCCGCTGGTCGTCAGGCCGCTGAAGATAGCCTTTTGGAAGCCTTTAACCTGTTCGGACTGCGACAGAAACCATTCCACAAGGCTGTAGCTTGTGCCGAGTTCCCTACCGATGAATGAAGTGCGTATCGTGAGACAGTGTGGTTGGTTGACAACTTCACCCAGCGCTTTGCTTCGTCCGTAGAGGTCGGTCGCGTCGGTTGCATCCGCTTCCGTATAGCTGCCGCGCTTCCCGGAAAAGACGCAGTCCGTGCTGATGTGAATCATTCTGCAGCCCTGAAGCTTGCAGATCAGCGCGAGTTGGTGTGGGAAGCGCGAATTTACGTCGATGGCAAGCAGGGGGTCCTCTGCTTCAGGGCGGTGTTTGATTAGCCCCGCGCAGTTGATGACGACCTCAGGCCGGCTTTCGATAACTGCCTGCATGACAGTTTCAGGACGCAGCACGTCGACACCTTCGATAACCTGCTCCGGCCGAACGCCGGGAAGGTTCCGCAGCCGGACACCCGATGCCCGAACGGTTCCCCAAACCTGATCTGTCCTGCCAAGCTCGTAGAAGAGGCGATGCCCCAACAAGCCTGTTGCGCCAATGATTAGAATTCGCATCCTAAGCCTTTTGCCTGTAGCCGGTCAATGTACTCGTTCGACGGATATGTAGTTGCCGGGCTGTACTACCTGCAGGAACGTCTCACGCGCTGCTGCCGGATTGAAATCTGTTTTTGCGCGCTCTGCTGCTTTCCTGCCGAGCGTCTCGCGCCATTCGGGCTTGTTCGCCAGCTCCTGCAGTACGCGCCTCAATTCGCCCACATCGTTTTGATCGACGACGACGGCACATTGGTGGCGGCGACAGTATTGCGACACAAAACTTTCCTCCGGTGCGTGTACCAGTATTGCTTTGCCTGCCGCTAAATAGTCGCTCAGTTTGCCGGGAGAGGCCGTCTTGACGATCTCACGGTGCTGTTCGGCAAAACTGAGCGGCAGGAAAACAAGATCGGCGGCGCGCAGAATGGAAGGGATCTGGCGGGCCGGGACGTATTGCCGGAACTGAACCACCGGGCCGTGAATGCCTTCGGAAGCCAAACGCAGGGGAGGCTGATCGGTAAAGATATGGAGCCACCAGGGGCGTTCAGGCACTGTCTCGGCAGCGCGTACCAGATTGCGAAAGGCGTCGTAGTGAGCGCTGTAGACCGAGCCGGTATAGACGATATTGAGTTTGCCGGTTTCAAAAGCGTAGCGCTGCCCTTGTTCGTCTGGCCCTGGTTTTGCATCCTCAGGCAGGTTACGAACGATAACTGCCTCGATCCCATACCGGCGGCGATATTCCTCGACAGCGACTTCGTTCGTAACGATGACGGCGCAAGCGTTGGGCAAAACCTTCGCTTCGAACTTCCGCGCGACCAACCGCCGCAAGCCGGTCATTTGATGAACAAAATCGTCAAACAGATAGACAACAAGCGCCGCATTTGCTTTTTGACATGCCAGATGAGCCGCCGGAAGGTTGTAAAGTTCGCCGCTGCAGGCGACGAGCGTCGTACATTCTGCGTCGTCTAGAATGCGCCTGATCTGTTTCGCGCGCGTGCGAATGATAACCGGCGCGAGGATGAGGGCCACGTTATTTACAAGCTGATTGAGCCAGCGATAGAGCGCGAATAACGCTTTTGCGCGTTTCGCCAACCCCGGTTTTGTTGCGCGCGAGCCGGGTACGCTGGTGGTTCTCGATCTTGCCCAACCAGAAAAGGAAGAAAGGTAATACGTATTTGCCGGCGCGGCAGACGCCGCGCGCTGAAGCGAGATGACGCAGTATTTCGTCGGATCAACTCCGGCCAGCAGGCGCGCAAGCACAAGCGATTGCCCCGAAGGATTTCCGGGAAGCCGGTGTGTCAAAAGCGCAAATTTCCCCACACGCTGCTCTTGATATCTCTCGTGTTGTTTGGGTGGCATGTACACACTTGACTCAGCCGGTAACGGCAGGCTGAAACGAATTCAGCGTTGCTGCTGTTCATAGGCCTGAATCACTTCGTCTACTGGGCCGTGCAAGCGTAGTTCTCCCCGGTCAATCCATGCTCCGGTTGTGCAAATCTCCCGTATCGTGGCCATAGCATGGGATACAAACAGGATCGTACAACCGCTCTGGCGGAACTCGTTGATGCGTACGCGACATTTTTGCTGAAACGCCATATCACCCACAGCCAGCACTTCATCGACCAGCAGAATATCAGGCTCCAGCGATGACGCGATTGCGAACCCAAGCCGGATGCGCATACCGGATGAATAGGTACGCAGCGGCGAATCGATGTACTCGCCCAACTCGGAGAAATCGATGATGCTCTTCATGCGCGCGCGCATGGCGGCGCGGCTTTCCCCCAGAATTGAGCCGTAAAGAAAGATGTTCTCACGCCCGGTCAGTTCGTTATTGAAGCCCGCGCCTAACTGGAGTAGCGGCAACATGCTTCCACGCACCTGCACGCGACCTGTGCGCGGGGTGATGATCCGGGCAACCACCTTAAGCAACGTGCTTTTGCCGGCTCCGTTGTTGCCGATGATCCCGATTGCCTCTCCGCGATTTACCCGCAGGCTTACGTTGCGTAACGCCCAGTGTTCCCGGTATTGCGTGCGGTGTCCGATAATGCGACGAAGGATGTGCTCCTTGAGCGTTGGAACGCGCTCAACAGGTGTGGTGTAGTAGACAGAGACATTCGTGAGCGCTACCGCCAGATTATCGTCTGTGTCGGCCACGATGTTCGGCGCAGTGCCCGGCCTAGATGCGATAAGCGAAGTCACGTTTAACTCTCGTAAAGATCAACCAGCCCAGAGCAACACTCAGGACGGCGAATAGTATTGCCGGAAGAAGGTCGTGCAGCAGACGCAATTGACCGTGATAGACGACATAGCGAAAACTTTCCAGATAATACGTTACCGGGTTAAGCCGCAGAATGAAACCAAGGCGCCCGTCATTGGTCGCTACGTTGTAGAAGATGGGCGTGGCAAAAAAACCGATACGCAACACAACCTGATAGATATTGACGATGTCCGTGAAGTAGATCACGAACGACGCGAGCATCAGCCCGATACCAAATGAGAATATTGCCGTGAGTATCAGCGGAACCGGCAAAAGCAGCCAGCCAAGTTGAACGGGAATGCCGTCCATGGCTGCGATCAACAGCAGCGGCAAAATCTCGAAGCTGTGGACGATCAGCGAACTCAGCACCGTCGATAGCACGAAGATGCTGGGCGGCACGTGAATTGAATTCAGGATATTGGCATTGGCTGATAACGCATAGAGCGAGCTGGCCGAGGCCTCGGAGAAAACCGTCCAGACGATGAGACCTGCCAGAAGATAAACGATATAATGTTCAACCTGCGGGTTGTACTGACCAGAAAAGACAACCGCCAGTACGGCAGTCATCAGCAGAGGATATAACATCACCCAGAATATGCCCACCCATGTCCGGCGGTAACGGGCCGCGATGTTGTACCACACCAGATTGGCGAGTAATTGATAGGACTGGCCTAGTTCACGTATTTCCGCGACAAAGGGGGGGCCTTCTTGCTGTGAGTCGTAGTTCAACGGAACCAGTTCCTAGACCGTCTGAGACGGATATGCTTACAAAGTAATCTTGCGCCAGCCGGCGCGGTGCACAATTCTAGAGCGCACTAACGAGAAATTAAAGGTGAAAAAGGTAAATGGGCAAGACACCGGCCCCTACGGCGATCTTTCTGCACATTCCCAAGACGGCGGGTTCGACGATGACCGGCATACTCAATCGGCTTTACGCGGGGCAGAACCGGTACTCCATTATTGCTGACAGTCAGGTAGACGCGCTAAAGGCCCTGCCTGAAGCTGAGCGTGCTCAGATCGATCTTCTGCAGGGGCATTTTCCTTATGGCATCCACAAATATCTGCCACGATCGGGCGTATATTTTACCATTCTACGAGAGCCAGTGGACCGCATCATTTCGCTGTACTACTACCTCCCGCGTGATCCCGGAAATTATCTCTATGAAAAGGTTGTTTTGGGGAAGCTGTCTCTGGAAGAGTTTGTACAGCGCGACCTGACGCCTGCGACTAGGAATTTTCAGACTGCCGCTCTGGCGGGTATGGAGCGCTGGGAGGACTTCCATACGATCAACGAGGATACGCTTGAGCGGGCCAAATATAATCTCAGGAATAAGATAGCCGCCTTCGGATTAACCGAACGTTTTGACGAAACCCTGTTGTTGTTCAATCGCCAGTTCCGTTGGGGATTTCGCAGCGGTTTCTTCGACTATTCAAAGCGAAACGTGACCGCTGAGCGGCCTGCAAAGGATCACATCCCTGAGCATATTCGCGATTTGATACGCGAAAAGAACGCATACGATATCAAGCTTTATGCGTATGCACGCGAGCTGTTTGAAGAGCGCATTCGCGAAGCCGGACTGTCTTTTCGTATCGAGCGCTGGCTCCAGCAGGTGTTGCGTTCGCGGACATTCGCAGCCTCTAAACATAGGCTGCTGTACTCACAGATCTGTACGTTGGTTGACCGCGCCTTCGGTTATGCCTACAACTTCCCACAACCGGACTCTCAGGGTTGAGCAAGCTTGCGGCGTGGATGCAAACCGCTTAACGGCAGCTTCAAGATCGCTAAAAGAGGCCGGATGAAGCGGGGCGAGATAACCAGCGCCGTGCTGTACACGGTTGGGAGTCGTTTATTACCTGAGTTCCACAGACATGGGCGCGTGAACCATGCCTTGATCGCGTACCGGGCCCTGACAGGTAGACTATGTGTTGCTTCCTGCGCCACCTCGTAATAGGCTGCGCTCAACGTATCCCGCGCATACTGCCGGAGCTTCCCATCGGCCTCGTTCCGTTGCAGTAATTCCTTCGTGAATTGCAGTTTTTCAAGCGCTTGATTGAACGTCGACGATGGAGAACGTCTACCAGCGCGGGTCACACGGCGCGTTGTAAGCAACTCGGATACGTGACCTAACACACTGTCCGGCGGGAGTGAAAGCACCAGGCTGAAGCCGTCGAACGGGCCGTACGAAGGTATCAATTCTGCCTTTTCCAACGCGTCACGCCGCATCAGGAGGCCCGATAACGGGAGGCTGATATTCAGACGTAGCAACTCGTTGTAGGTATAGCCGGGCAGTTGGCGCAGGCCACGGACAGCAGATTCGTGGTCGATTTCATACGCGTCAGAATAAACAAGTGTCTGGTTGGGATGCTGCTGCAAATGAGCAACCGCGGTTGCGATCAGGCGTGGCAGTACCGGCTCATCAGCGGTCGTCCAGAGCACAAAATCTCCCCGGCTTACTTCGCGCGCGCTTTTCAGCACTGTGGCGAGGTCTAAAGAATTGAGCTTTATCCATCTGATTTGCTGGTTGTATTTTGCCTGAAACTGCTTGACCTGCTGCGTTTCCTCCTGATAGAGAATGATGTGTTCAAAAGAAGGGTATTTTTGAGCGTGCACACTCTCAATAACTTCTTTCAGATGACCTGTTTCTCTGTCGAGTGGTGTGATGACGGAAACCAGCGGTGTCTGCGCCAGTTCTGGCAGAGGGCCAAGGTCTTGATAGGCCCATTTGCGCCATTGGCCCCGTGTTTCTTCATAGATCCGCTGGTACAAACGAACCGTCTGATCGCGAACCACGTTGAACTCCAGCCGTTCGGCTGCAACTTTGGCGTTGATTTCCGCAGCTCGGTCGACCAGCGCATCATCTGTCAATGCGCGCCGTAGGGCTTCTGCAACCGCATACGGGTCTTCCGGCGGTACAAGGAAACCGCTTTCTCCATCGATAAAATACTCGTCAGCGCACGCAGTACAGGACTGGATCGGGAATGCGCCCATCACGAGAGATTCCAGCATCGAAGTGCTCGCCGCATCGGAAATGCTGAGCCCGATGTGGACGCGTGCGCGTCCCATCAACTCCAGCATTCGCTCGTGCGGGCTATATGGAATAGTCTGGATCGGGATTCCGATATCCTGTGAAACCAGCTCGGCGGCAATCTGTACATCTTGTCCTGAAGGAAGATGTACGGCAATTTCATACCCCTGAAGCACGTCCTTACATAGACGCAAGGCATGTAGCGCAACGAGTGATCGTCCCGCCCAACCCTGATAGCCTTTGATGAAAATCAGCTTCCGTTTGGACGTGGGGCCGGGCTGGCGAAAGCGCGCGCAGTAATCCAGATCAAAACTGCCGCCGATTGGGATCACGGAAGTTTTATCCCGGTCAAAGCCCAAACTCACCGCGAGTTCGACATCACGCTGGCATTCACAGGTGTAGTAATCGGCGATACGGAGTACAGCGTCCACGCGTTGGGTATGGTCGGGCAGTCTTCTGAAAAGATAAATGTCGCTGCCGAAATTTGTGACAAGGATTGGCGGCAAAGGCTTCTTAACCATGCCTGCTGCGTTCACCAATAGATAGCCTGCCGCTTGAAACTCCATTGCATGGATGATGTCTGGCTGCAATTGATCGATTAGCCGGGCGAGTTGTTTCGCGCGGTACAGTGGCATCTGAATTTGCGCTATGTGACGCAAGCCCGTGGCAAGGATGTTCAGGGAATTCTGAAGACGAGAATTATGCCGGAGTACTGGCGTTGAAAGGGCGATTCCACGATAGCGTACGCGATGGTTGAAAGTGGGTGACAGCGTATTCTTGTGGTAGACGGAGTGATAGACTGTTACATCGTCTAAGTCTGGATGGGTAGAGCCGTTATCTATGCTTGGAAAAAGGTGTATATCCCAATCTTGATTTTTCAGCCGGTTAATCCAGCGAACGACATGGATGCTATCTGAAAAGCCAATAATCAGGATCTTCATGCCCAAATGTTGTCCTTTATATCTCTGCTTTCCAATTGGCTTATTCCCTGGCTGCCAACACGAAGCGGTTACCGGGTAAGTTTCGTCTCCGCGCACGTTCGGGGAACACCTGTGTGCAATCTGGTCGATCTTCCTACATAACCGGGTTCTGCACAACCAGACCTCCGGCACGTTTCAAAATGACACGAGCATAGTTAAGCGTGCCGGATGAGCAGGCGACAGGCGAGCTGCTCCGGGTTAGGGCGTTATGCTTGAAGGAAAGACAACCTGGTCCTGACAGAATAGACCTCGCTGTAAGCCGCGCCACTTTAGTGGCTGTAGAGCGTCACAGGCTTGCTGTCGCTAACAAGCGAGCGGTACATTTCGATCAACTGCTGGTCTAGTTGCCTGCGATCCAGCCGCCTTTCCGCGGTCTGCAAGTTTATTTCTGCTGCTTCATCGACCAGTTTGTCATCGAGCAGCGCTGTTCGCAGCGCTTGTGCTACTGAATTGGGATCTTCTGGATCGACCAGTAAGCCGGTTTGCCCATCGACAATCCACTCATCGGCGCAGGCCGTGTAGGATTGTATGGGAAAGGAGCCCATGATAATGGCTTCCAGCATCGATGTGCTTATTGCGTCACTGACGCTAAGCCCGATAGAGATTCGGGCCTGCCCGTGCAACTTCAGGATCGTATCATGTGGAGATTCGGGAATAATATCAATCGGTACGCCGGTTTTATGAGAGATTACTTCCATAAGCGGATAATATTCGTTTGGCAGTAAATAGACAGCGATACGGTAACCTTTCAACACATCCGCGCAGAGTTCAAGGGCGCGAAACGCTGTCAGACTGCGCCCGACGAGATTTTGATATCCTTTGATCATGATCAGACGGCGGCGTGAAATTGGGCCGCGTTGGCGCATTCTTTTGAGGCGCTCAATGTCAAAACCGCCGCCGATTGGCATGACGGGGAGCGTCACCCCCTTAAACCCGAGGTCGCGCGCGAGGCGCACATCACGCTCACACTCACAGGTGTAGTAATCTGCGGTTTCGAGTACCTCTTTGATTCGACCAATCTGTGAGGGCGCGTGTTGGAAGAAGTGAATATCGAGGCCCCAGTTGCCAACGATCCATTTGGGGAATGGTTTGTCTGGATATTTTTCCAGAAATATACGTCTGGCCTCGACCATTAAGTAACCGGACGTGAAGATTGTCTGTGCGTGTATGAGATCCGGTTCGATATCGTGAATGACACGCGCCAGCCAGTCAGCCCGATTTACGGAAATCTGAGGATTGGCGTTTACTGAGGAGGATACGGCGACTGGGTTAGCTCCACGTATTCCTAAGAGGCGCTTCGTAGCGGCGACAATTTGTCTGACCTTTGGGTTGCGCCTGTAACGGCGATTAAAGCGCTGGCGAAAAGTTGCAATACCATTTCTTACGCTTAACCGGATACGTGATTTTATCGATTGGGTTGGATGGCCATCATCTGTATGGGCGTGCGTTCGATAATACGGCACGATGCGAACGCTTGGGTGTAAATCCGGCGGTCGCGCATCCGTGATGTGATAGGCTGTTATATTGCGAAAATATGGGGACACGTCTACGTCGTATGCCGGAAAAACATGGATGTCCCAGCCCTGGCTCGACAGCGTATTAATATGGCGAACCGAATGCTGGTTCTGCGGCAACGTCACAAACAGAATACGCATGCCAGTTCCTTTAGCGACGGCTTCTGCTCAGAATTTCGAGAAAGTCGCTGCGCGACTTATCGACGGAGAAGGCCTTTCCTTGTTGGCTGGCATTACGAGCGAGTTGTTGGCGCAGGTTATGGTCGGTGGCCAATTGGCGAATAGCTTGCGCTAGCAGGTCAGGGTTCGGTTCGTCAACAACAATACCACACTGGTGCTCTCGTAAATACCAGCTAATGAAAGACCCTTTGGGCACGTGCGCAAGAATTGGGCGTTCGCTGATCAAATATTCGCCAAGTTTGGTGGGGGCCGAAGTGCGTATGATCTCCGGATAAGGGGAATTAAACGCCAGCGGCAGAAAAAGGATATCTGCCTTCTGCTGCAAATAGCGAATGCGCGCTGCCGGTTGGAAGTTGTGAAAAACGACCGGACCGCGAATACCGGCAGCCTGAAGCAACTCCGGTGGTTGCGCTGTGTAGATATGCAATCTGGCATTGAGGTCGTGCAACTGTTCTAACGCTTCAACCAGACGTTGAAAGGCATCATAATGCGCCGCATAGATCTGGCCGGTATAGAGCAGGCTAACTTCGTCTTCGCTTTCCAGCCCGGTTTCGAGCATTGCCGGTTGTGGCTCTAAATCTTCAACCGGGTTACGAACGACATATGCCTCAACGCCGTAGCGCTCCCGGTACTCGTCGCGTAGAAACTCGCAGGCGACAATGACAGCGTCTGCGTTTTGGAGCGCGAAACGCTCAATCCACGAGGCGATCACACGGTGGAAGCGCAGCACCGATTGATAGCGATACTCGTCGAACAGATAAGCGTAAAAACGCACTCTGGCACGGCGACTGGCAAAGTAGGCGGCGGCGAATTCGATAAGTTCACCGGAACAGCCAATGATGGCTTCACATTGCTCCGCCTGCACGATTCGCGCAATCACCTTGGAACGATGCCGGATTTGCAGCCCGATTGAGATAACATGACGCAGGGCGCGCGGCAGCAGTTTGATGCGCCGTGTCCACTTGATTTCCGGCGTCAGATGGTAAAAGCGTGCGCCCAGCTTTGAGATGCCTGGCTGCTTGAGCAGGTTTCGGGGAAACAGTTGCTCGGAATAATCGTGCGAGGAGATCAGGCAGTAATCGTCCGGGTCAATGCCCCGCAGGATGCGCTCCAGTATGGTCGCCTGTCCCGAATCCTGAGGCGGGAATACGATCGACACGATAGCGGTTTTGAACGGCATCCTGCTTTTCGTAGGTTGTGGCTTTGTCCACATGAACCAGGCGTTTCGCCTCTTGCTCGTTTCTACGCCGGCGCTTTCCGTTTCGTTGTGGTCAGGTTCAGCCCAGAGCAAGTTCCAATCGAGCGCTGCGAGTTCCGGCGAGTCGAAGTGCGCTTTCGCCTCTATGCTGGCGTTTCCATCTGGCAACTCGGTTTTGAGCACAATCTGATGTGCTGCGACTCGCTTGCACTCGCACAGGAATTGGTCGAGCGGCGTGCCGCTTGCAGCAGCGTCGAGATCGCTGATCAATATGAGGTCGACAGCATTATCAGGAAACATTGCCAGTGCCTGCATCGGCGCGGCGTTGAAAATCACGAACTTATTATGTTCGCGTAAGGTGGCGTTTTGAAGAGCGGTTAAACTGTCTATCCGGTTTTCACAACAGAGATGGACTTGTGCGCCGTAGATGTTCGTTGGTCTGGGGCCGCAACCTAGTTCGAGTACCAGCTCCGCTTTGACCTGTTGCGTTACAAGAGCAGCCTGAAAACTTGTTGCGGTGGTTTGCAGCATGTCGGGAACCCTCCGCGTGCGTTGCTTCTGGCAAACTGGCGTCTCATTTCACGCTTGCTCACCATAGTAGAAGATCACGAGTGGCTTGTGTAAATCTGTTCGCCTATTTACATTTTTGGGAAACAGTATAGCATTGTGATCTACGCCCTAGAAGTGACACTTCTTGAGTGTTATCTGGGGTGGTACCGCTGCATCTGGACGATCGGTGCAAGCCGAGAGCAGTGGGGCAACCTGATGCATATCCTTATATTTCCTTCAATTTTTGCGACGCGCACCAACCGGTATCGCGGCAAAACGATTGAAGAGCAGGCTGTGGCGTTAAAGCGCCGTGGGCACCAGGTTGGGCTGTTAGTTCCCCCCAGTCGGGTGCGAACGCTGCATGGCCTGCGCGAGATACGGGACTACTGGCGTTGTCCGCCGAATGCGTTTGAGGTCACCCAGCGGTCGGGGTTGCCAACCTATCGGATTCACTGGTGGGGCTGGATAGGCTCAGGCTTCGTCGGTAGACGCCCTATGCTAGGGCGCGAAGCATTCGAGCGCTACTGTCAGGACAATGGGGTGCCGGATGTCCTGTATGGGCGTGGCATTCTCTACGGGGGGTATCTGGCTGCACACCTCAAACGGATAACGGGTATTCCGTTTGTGCAGATGGAAGAACACTCTGCCCCATTCCTGCGTGGTATTCTGTTTCCAGATCAGCGACGGACGATTGCGGAAACCCTCGCCGCCGCTGACTATGTCTTTACCATGTCTCCTGCTTTGGCGAAAGCACTCGCGCCTTTCGCTAAAGACAAGCCCATTCACGTGCTGCCAAACAGCATTGATACCGATTTTTTCTCACCGGGCGATCCGCCTCCGCCGGACGCGCCGTTCACGTTTGGTTTAATTGCTCGCCTTGACGCAAACAAAGCAGCGCACCTGCTTCTCGATGCCTTTGCTGCTGCGTTTGCAGGCACGTGCGTTCGTCTCAAAATTGCCGGCACCGGGCCGGAGCGGGAGAAACTGGAGCGAATCGTGCGTAATCTGGGAATTGACCGGCAGGTTGAGTTTCTTGGTTTCCTTCCAAGAAAGGGAATTCGCGATTTGCTACGCTGCTGCCACGCCGTCGTTTCCAGCAGCTATGTAGAAACCTTTGGCAACACGCTGGTTGAAGCCATGGCTTGTGGCAAGCCTGTGGTTTCTACGCGTTCCGGTGGCCCGAATTCAATTGTGACCGAAGAGGTTGGCATTCTTGTTCCCACCGGGGATTGCGAAGCGTTGAAGCGAGCGATGATTGCGATGGTCGAGAATTATTCAAAATATGACCCCGCCAGAATACGTGAGCTGTGTATGGCTCGTTTCGGCCCTGACGCCATCCTCGGCAAGCTCGAGTCGGTCTTTGCAAGTTTGCAACACGCCTGACAAATCGCCGCTCAGGTATTACACTATTTCTTCCCCTGTATCGAGATTTCGAGGTCGCTTTGACGCAGCGCTTACGGATCGCCATTGACATCACACACCCGGCGCATTTCCATTTTTTCAAAAATCCCATTGCCGAGTGGCGGCGGCGTGGCCATTTCGTCCTGATCCTGTCGCGAGATAAGGATCTGACACTGGCGCTCCTGCAAGAAGCGGGCTTCGACCACCATTGTCTGAGCAAGGCGGCGACGACTCGTGCCGGACTGGCGCTTGAACTTGTGCTCCATGGCGCGAGGCTGTGGCGATTGCTGGGCCAGCACCGGATACAGGTTGTTGCTGCCATTGGGGGAACGTTTATGGTTCATGCGGCTCGCTTGCGGCAAATTCCCGCGCTCGTATTTTACGACACGGAAAACGCCCGCCTGTCCAACCGCATAACCTACCCGCTGGCGACGAAAATTTATACGCCGCGCGCATATCGCGATTCGCTTGGGCCGAAACATATCCGCTATGACGGCTTTCACGAATCGGCCTACCTCCATCCCAATTACTTCACACCCGACCCGGCTAAACTGGCTGCTGAGAATCTGTCTCCCGGTGAACGCTTCACTTTTGTCCGGCTGATTGCGTGGAATAGCCATCACGACGTGGGTGATTACGGGGTAAGAGACATCAGACGCGTTATTCACCGGTTGGAACAATATGGTCGTGTTCTCATCAGTTCAGAAGCGCCGCTGCCCGACGATCTGAAGCGTTACGAATACCGAGGGAGGGCAGTCGATGTGCATCATGTGCTGGCGTTTGCCAGCCTGTGTTTTGGCGAAAGCGCTACAATGGCAAGTGAGAGCGCGCAGCTTGGCGTGCCTGCCATCTTTCTTTCGACCTCAAGCCGCGGTTACACCGACGACCTCGAGCGGTGCTACAAACTCGTATTCAATTTCAACCATGAGCGAGCGATTGAAGCGGATGCGCTGGATTGCGCGGCATCAATCCTTTCAATGCCGGATGCGCGCGCCGTTTTCTCTCAGCGACGCAAAAAGCTGTTAGGGGATCAGATCGACGTGGCGGCGTTCATCGTGGATGAAGTTGAACGCGCGGCCCTAGACAGAGGCAGACGCTAATGGAAGTGCGGGCAACGCCGATGGAGACTGCGCGGAACGTCACCCAAAGCACCGCTGACCTCTCGAATGTTTCCGTCATCATTCCGGTTTATAACGAGCGCGGTATTATCGGTGACGTTCTGGCCGAACTGCAGCAGTTTGAGTTTCACGAAATTATTGTTGTTGACGATGGTTCCAACGACGGCACGGCGGAGGAAGCGGAAGCCTTCAACGTGCGTGTCATTCGCCATCCATACAATATTGGCAATGGCGCTGCCGTAAAAACGGGTATACGCGAAGCGACAGGGGAGATCATCCTCCTGATGGATGGCGATGGTCAGCACTCTCCGGCGGATATCCCGCTACTGGTTTCCCAGCTTGCTAACTATGACATGGTTGTTGGAGCGCGCAGCGCGCAGTCGTCCGTTGCGCTTCATCGGCGCTTGGCCAATCGACTTTTCAGCGCCTATGCTTCGTATATTGTCGATCATCCGGTGAAAGATCTGACATCTGGCTTTCGCGCTTTCAAAGCCGATCAACTTCGCCGCTTTCTTTATCTTTTCCCGAACGGCTTTTCGTACCCAACCACGATTACGATTGCGATGTTCCGCTCGGGCTATCGCGTGCGCTATGTATCTGTCGTTTCCCGCGCTCGTCTCGGGCAGAGCAAGATTCGGCCGGTACGCGATGGCCTGCGCTTTTTGCTGACCATTACACGCATCGCCGTGTGTTTCGTGCCGATGAAAGTGTTTTTGCCGCTAAGTCTGTTATTTCTAAGCGCTGGCATCGGATACGGGGCTTATCTATTGATCTTTTTAAGACGCTTTAGCAACATGGCCGCGCTGCTGATTCTTATGGGCGTCCTGATTTTCCTGATTGGACTGGTCGCCGAACAACTGGCGCTTTTGCGATTGCAGCACTCTACGGAATAACAGCGTCGCATGAACCTGCTGACCCGGAACGGCATACAGCAAGGGCTTCGTATCCCTTCGGGAGCACTCTATGCGGCTGTCGTGCTGGTGTCGGCATTCGTCATGTTGAGCCGTGCCTTACCGCTACAGGGCACGCCGTTTGCGCTGATCATCACGGTACTCGTGCTGTTTTATCTGCCGGGCATCCTTCTGGCGCGTTTCCTCGGCAAACTGGCGCTGGCGCATCCCGTCCAGCGCTTTTGCTGGGTGCTCGTCTCCGCCTTTGGAATCACAGCGTCACTTGGCGCATTGCTGCGGTTACTTCAGGTTCCGGTTTCCGGCTATATCCTGTGCCTGCATCTTCTGATGCTGTTCATGGCGCTTGCCCCGGTGAAACCGCCAGCCGCCGGGCCTTCATGGCGGCTCACGTTTGGCAATGCGCCGCTTTATCTCCTGCTGGCGGTTTCGTGCGTGGTTGTGCTGTATGTCGCGCTTGAACGCGGTCGGTTTCGTTTCGACGGTTACGAGGATCAAACGGTCTTTGCCGAACTCGCCGACTGGCTTTCTCATGAGCCGGCTGAACCAGGCATTCGTTCCCGACGGATTGGCGTGCTTACCGGGGATGCTCGCTGGGACATGGATGGCTGGACGTACACACACGCTGTATGGGTATGGGCGAGCGGCGTTCCCGCTGCCGAACTTATCTGGTTTAACCTGACGCCGTTATTCGTCTGGACAGTGCCGTTGGCGCTGTTTGGCATGGCCTATGAACTGACCCGACGGGAGGACGCCGCCGCTTACGCGGTTGCATTGGCGGTTGCATTCGGCCTGATGACGATTGACGCTCTGGTGTATTACAAAACATGGCTGACGTTCGGGCAGTTTGCGCTCTTTCAGGTCAATACGCTCCGTACGATATCGACGGCGCTGGTCACGCCGCTGGCCTTGATCCCGGTCTTTGCCTATTTGCACCAGCCGGCGCGGCGTTACCTCCCGCTCATACTGCTCGCCGGAATAACTGTCGCGACGATGCACCCCCGCCAGGCCGTGATCTACCTGTATTCCGTAGCGGCAACGACGCTGCTGTGGTGGCTGGCGCGACCGGAGCGCAAACGGTTTGTCCGGGCTGCTGCTCTGGCTGCTGTGCTTGTTTTGGTGGCGTCAGTGCCACTTGTGCAGCGGCTCCAACGGCCTTCGGCAGGCGCGGAAACGGCGCGGCGGCTGGCAGAAGTCGCAGGCGCTACAGATAGAGATTTGGAGCCTCCGGTTCAGATGTCTGTAACTATCCCCCCTCCGGAAGCTGTCTCTGTTCCGCCGCCTGCTGTGGAAGATGCGGTTACGGAAACAACCGGGCAGGGAAATCCAAGAGGCGATCTACTGGCGCTTCGTTTGCCGGTGCTTGGCGACTCGTTCATCGTCGACCCGCGTACGGTCTTTTACCACCCGTTTGTGATCATCGGAGTGCTGGCCGGGCTACTTATTGTGGTGTATTGGCGGCGCGAATTGGCCGCGCAGTATGTGTTTGCTTTGACGGCTGTCACGCTCATCCTGCTGTTCGTGCCCGGCATCAGCGATGTTTTCATCCGTCTGGTCACCGCGTTGGTCGCGCCCAGTGTTGCTCTGGGCATGCCTGTTTCCCTGGCGCTGGCCTATGTGCTCGATCTTGGATTGCGGCGATTAGCTTCGCCGAGGCTTGTGCCTGCGTTTCGCCTGTTCTTCGTCTTATTGGCAGTGGCTGTTTTTGCCCTGCTGTTGTTCGAACCGATCCCAATACCGGCAAGCGCAAAGGATCAGATTAGGGCATCCAACGCCATGCAGGCGTTGAGAGACATACAACCGGCAGACGAACTTCTTTTGCAGACACTCCGCGAAGTGCTGCCCGGCGATGAGCGCTCTGTGCTGATTACGCCCGATCATGTCGCCGGATACATCACCGAGAGCGTGCCATTTGCGTTTGTTACCGGCGGCCGCGAGAGTAGCAATCTCGCGGCAGAGGGTTCGCGGCGATTCGTCAATGAGACCAGCCCGCAGGCTCCCTGGCTCGACAGGCAGGATATCGAGTTCATACAGACGTGGGGTGTTACGCATGTTGTGCTCGAGATCGACAATACGCGACTGACGCAGCTTTTGCTGCAACCGGAGCGCTTTGAGCTTCAGGCTGCGGTTGGCGGTTACCGCGTATTTCGCGTTTTGCCCGGCATTGAACCAACAGGCGTCGATGCGCTGTTCGGTGACATGAACGCGCTGTATCAGGCGCAGGGGGCAAGTCGATGGGGTAGGCGCGGTTTCGCGCTGGAGTTGCCGGGCACGACCGAAGGATGGGCGGCCATTGCGGAGCGGTGGGGGCAACTGGGGGATACGCCCATCGCTCGCCTTGGCCTTGCCTTTACGGAAGTGATGCTGGGGGATGATACGCGCTCGCTGGAGTTATGGGCTGAACTGCATGAGCAGTATCCACAGCAGCCGGCTTTTCTTGAGGCGGTTGCCCTGACTGAAGCAATCCTCGGACGCCCCGAGCAGGGCGTGGCAATGCTGCTGTCTGCTCTCGATGCCGGGGAACCCGCGATGCGCGTGGCTGCCGCGCGGCGTCTGCTGACGCCAACCTTCTTCTACCTGTTGAACGATGAGCAGTTGCAACAGGTGATCGATATTGCGGACATGGACAGTGTCACATGGGAGCAACTGGCAAGCCGCCAAAATCTCGATCTGCTGCGGCAGCGCATTGTTTTGATGTTGAGCCGGCAGCGATGGGATATCGCCGAACGGTGGTCGCAAAGCATTCCGCAGGCCGAAGTCGATCCACGCGATCTGGTGATCCGCGCGCTCATTTCCCTTGTCCGGGGCGATACGGAATCTGCGCTTCGTAACCTTGAACCGGCCACCGATGCGGATCAGGTTGCTGCGAATCGTCATCTGCACCCGGATCGCTGGGGAGATAATGTCGCCGCGCAAACCTATCATATTCTGCGCGGCGATCTGGCGAGGCGGGAGCAGCGATGGGCGGATGCGATCGATGCCTACAATCAGGCCATTGCTGCCGGAAATCGCCGGGCAGCCCGTTACTGGCTGGCTGAAACCTATCGCGAACAGGGCAGGCAGGCTGAAGCGGATGACTTGCTTGCTGCTTTAGAAGCAGAGTGGCAATCAGAATACGGCTCCGGGTTTCCCGCGCTTGTATCGCTGCTGGAACTTCAAGGTTCGCCGCTGCTGCACGGCGTGGGGACAAATATTCAGGTCGATGACGTCACGGGGAAAATGACCGTTGAGGTGGTCACCGGCAACCTTCATATAGCGCCATTGCCCGTACGCACGTTACGGATCGAAGTCACAGATCCGGCGGCAGCGACGTTTTACGCGACAGCAGAAGAGCCGGTAGCATCATTGCCGGGGGCACTGATCCGCAGTACGGTTGAGGTGGAACTTCCACGGGACTTGCCTGTACTGACGCCCGCGCTGGTCTTTGTAGAGCCGAGATTCGACAACCGCGTGACTTTCGGCAAACCGGTTGCTTCGATTATCCTGAACCGGCCGGATGATGCGACGTTAGCGGAAGGCGCTGTTGCCGCGGGCTGGCGATTTGGCGAGCACATCCTCCTTGAGCACCTGCATGCCAGCGCAGACGCGGAGGCCGTGGACTTGACGCTGTACTGGCGCACGGACGCGCCACTTCAAACCGACTATCACGTCTTTACGCACGTCATCGACGCTGAAGGGCGAATTGTGCAGCAATACGATGCCGCGCCGGCCGACGGGCGTTATCCAACCGGGCAGTGGCGCGTCGACACGTTGATCGAGGACGCGCGCAGTATTCGCTTCGAAACGCCGCTGGCTCCGGGTACGTATCGTGTGCTGGTCGGGCTATATCAACCGGCGGATGGCACACGGCTTCCGGTTACATCCGCCGATGGCTCGGTGAATACAGACGCATTCGAAGCGCTTGCATTTCGGGTTAGCGGGCCTTAGGAACAGGCGAGCGCATAAGGATCATTTGCCCGAACCGAGTGTCAGCCCCTGTATGAAGTAGCGCTGCAGGAATGCGAATACGATCACCGTCGGGATGATGGCGATCAGCGAACCTGCCGTAAGCACCGGCCAGTTAGTCGTGTATTGCCCCTGAAGCGTCGCCAGCCCTGCCGTAACCGGCTTGAGCGAGTCGCTCTGGATCAGGATGATCGCCCACAGATAGTCGTTGAAAATCCACGTAAATTCGAGCGTCGCCAGCGCCGCCAGCGAGGGCAGGCTCATGGGCAACATGATCTGCCAGTAGATGCGGAACTCGCTGCATCCGTCCACGCGGGCGGCGTCGAGGATGTCTCCCGGCACGGTACGCATGAAGTTGCGTAACACGAACGTGCAAAAGCCCATCTGGAACGCCATGTGAATCATGATGAGCGACCAGTGGGTGTTGTAAATGCCCAGCGTGTTCGACAGCCGGAAAACGGGCAGGAGCAGGATTTGAAATGGCAGCATCGTCCCGGCGACGAACATGAAATAGAGCAGCGTGTTGCCGCGGAAACGGAAACGGGCCAGCGCGAATGCCGACAGCGACGACAGGAACAGTGTGCCGGCAAGCGCGGGGATGGTGATCAGGAAGCTGTTACCCAGATAGCGCGAGACACGCCCCCGCTCCCAGGCTTCGACAAAGTTTTGCAGGGTGATGCTGGAGGGAATTGACCAGAACCCGTTCAGCGAGATATCGCTCTGGGTGCGCAGCGACGTGAGCAGGGCGCTGAACAGCGGCAGCAGCCAGATGATCGTCAGCACCAGCAGGAATACGAACAGCAGGTTCTCGCGCAGCGCTTTGCGCCAGCGCGGCGCAACGGCGGTAGAGGCAATCGCTGTGGCCGGTGGAGACTGGGTATGGATCGTATCGGCCATGGTCGCCTCTTAATACTCCATCTCGGTTTTGATGGTGCGGTACAGGTAGGGGATGATGATGACCAGCGACAGCATAAACAGCATGACGGCAATGGCCGCGCCGTAGCCCATCTTGTAGTTGTTGAACGCCTCAATGTACATAAAGTTTGCCAGCACGTTGGAAGCGCCCGCCGGGCCGCCGCGGGTCATTACGGAAACGAGGTCAAACGCTCGTAGCGAGTCGATGATCGAGATGACGACAATCACGACCGTGACCGGGCCCAGCAACGGGAAGATGATGTGCCGGAACAGCGTCCATCCGGTTGCGCCGTCTACACGGCCCGCTTCGATGAGCGACGGATCGAGATTTTTCAACCCGGCCAGATACAGGATCATGACGTAACCGACCTGCCGCCAGACTGCCGCTGCGATGATGGCGTAGAGCGCAAGCTGGCGGTCGGCCAGCCATCCGGGTGGGCGTTCCACGCCGATGCCATAGAGCAGGGAATTGATCAGCCCGTTGCGTGGCTCGTAAATCCACGCCCAGATCATGCCGATGACGACGAACGACAGGATGAGCGGCGCATAGAAGCTGATCTTGAACCACTGTGCGCCGCGAATGTCGGTATTGAAAATCAGCGCCAGCCCCAGACCGATGGTCGTCGGGACGGTGATGAAGACGACCAGCCAGCGCACGTTGTTGGCGAACGACATATGGAAGTCGCGGTCCTGGAACAGCCGCTCGTAGTTCGCAAGGCCGATAAAGCGCATTTGCGAGATGCCGTCCCAGTCCGTCAGACTCAGGTAAAACGTGTAGAACGTCGGGCCGACGATCCAGACAAAGTAAATGGCGAGTGGCACGACCAGAAACAGGTAGGGCGTCCACTGGATGCGGCGCTTGCGCCCCGGCGTCTGCCCATCCCTGCGGAAAATGAGATTGATTGCGGACATCTGGCCCTCCGTCGGAAGCCCTTACTCCGGCGTTTCGCGCCGTCCCTTCCCCCGGTGGGGCGCACCGGGAGAAGGGCTGGGGATATCTGACCGGGATCAGGGCCGTGTGAAAGCTATTCTTCTGCGGCCTGCTCCGCGGCGATGCGAACGCGGTCGGCTTCCAGGCTTTCCAAAATCGCCTGCACGTCGGCGTTCATCGGGTCGGCGATGAACTCGGCAAAGGCGTTCAACCCGGCTTCGGCCATTTCTGGTGTCGTGTCGCGATCATAGAACTGGAGCACGTAGTCGGCGCTCTGAACCAGCGCGATGCCCTTCTGCTGCGCCTCGGTGAAGCCGCTGAGGTCGACGTCGGTGCGGGTCGGCAGGCGGCCCAGCATTTCCGCCGCCAGCTCCTGCGCCTCGCGCGAACCGAACCATGCTAGCAGGTCCATGCCGCCTTCGGGGTTGCTGGCATTGGCTGCCATGAAGAAGCCATCGGTCGGAGCATCGATGCCGATCGGCACATCAGGATCGATGATCGGGAACTGGACGAAGTCGTAGTCGTCTTCGATCTCATCCGGCACGCTGTCGGTGATGAAGCCGCCCATCAGGTACATGGCTGCTTCGCCACGGTTCATGAAGTCGAGCGCGTCCTGCCATTCGTAGGCTGCCGAATTTTCGAGGAAGCAGTCATGCTCGTACAACTGACGCCAGTAATCAAACACGGCGACCACACGCTCGTCGGTGTACGATTCCTCAAGCAGCATCAGGCTACGGTGGAATTCAGGGCCGTTGATACGCATGTTCAGGAAGTCGAACCACGCAGCCGCGGTCCAGGGCGCGCGGGTGCCAATGGTGATCGGGATGATGTCCTGAGCGCGCAGCGCGTCGCAGGCGGCGAGCAGTTCATCCCATGTTTCCGGCGGTTGGACGCCGGCCTGTTCCATCACGCTGGGACGGAAGTACAGCGCCCACCAGTAGTAGTCGGTCGGCACGAAATACTGCGCGCCGTCCACGGTCGCCAGCTCGATGAAGCCGGGGGCGTACACGTCGTACCAGCCTTCACGCTCGTACAACGGGGTCAGATCGGCGGCCAGCCCGCGGTCGACGAAGAAGTTCATGCGGTTGCCGGCGAACCATGTCAGCACATCGGGCGCGGGGTCTGCGACCAGAAAGGCGCGGATGGCCTGCTTGAACGCTTCATGGTCGGTGACCGAATGCTCGACGATGCGGTCTGGATTTGCGGCTTCGAATGCCGCGACGCGCGCTTCATCCAGCTCACGCGCGCCCTCGTCGCTGGCGTTCGATGCATAGCGGATGACATCATCCTGAGCTAGCAGAGCGCCGCCAATGAGTAAGGATGCGACGGTGAGCAGCAGGGCGATTCTACGAATGGTCATGATTTAGACTCCTAAGACAGACTTAACTTCGAACAATACGAGAGCAAACTTGTTTTGCTGGAACCGGTTTGCGATTTGTCTGCGTAACCTCCTGTCATGCTGAACGGACCGGAGCCGTTGACCCGCGAAGAATCAATTGCGTTGGCAACACGACCGGGTCAAATGTCGTTTGCTTCTTCTCCAGTATGTCGAGCAGCAGGTTGGCGGCCGTTTCGCCAAGCTGCCGGGAAGGCTGCCGGACAGTCGTCAGCGGCGGGTCGATGTGGATGGCCAGTGGAATATCGTCGAACCCAACGATAGACAGATCGCGTGGCACGTTCAGCCCGGCGCTTTTGGCGGCGTTGATCGCTCCCAACGACATGAGATCGGTCACGCACAGAACCGCCGTGGGACGCGGGTCTGCTTTTAGGAGTTGTCGCAGCGCCTGAGCGCCGCTCTCAATGGAGAACGATCCACAGGCAACGGGCAGCCGGTCAAAGTCGATGCCGGCGCTCGCCAGCGCGTCGCGATAGCCGCGCAGCCGTTCGCTGATGCTGAACATGGACACCGGCCCAACAGCAATGATGCCGATGTTGCGATGGCCGAGGTCTGCCAGATGTTTTGCAGCCTGATACGCGCCGTGATAGTCGTCGATTCGGATGGTGTTGCTTTTGTCTTCCAGCGACTGATAACCGATGGCGACGAACGGATAGTTGTGGGAGGCGACGAAACTGCTCATCAGCTCATCGGGCAGGTTCTCCAGCAGGATCAGCCCATCGCAGTAGCGGCTTTGAACCAGTCTTCGATACTGGTCGGATTGTTGCACCGGCATTTTGGGCGTCGTAATGAGGATGTTGTAACCGCGCTCGTTGATCACGGTTTCGACGCCTTCGAGTATCGAGAGTGTCTGCGGATCGGTGAAGATCGATGTGTAGATCAGCGGGAAAATGACACCGATGTTGTAAGTGCGGCCCCGCGCCAGAGCGCGGGCTGCGAGATTGGGCACGTAGCCGAGTTCTTCGACCGCCTTCAGCACCCGGGCGCGGGTGTCGGCGCTGACATAAGGGGTATTGGAAAGGACCTTGGAAACTGTCGCTGACGAGACGCCTGCCCTATCCGCGACCTGTTTTAATGTGGTCATTACGTACGCCAAACAATAGTTAAGCGCTTTACGGTTAGTATAGAAAGGCGCTCATCCCCCTGTCAATCGAACCGCACAAGTTTGTGCAGATTGGCTAAGGCTGGGCGGCACTCGCCTGGCTTGTGAGGTCAACGACTGGCACGCTTTCCAGATCGCCGTGAATGTCGCCCAGAAATGCGGCCAGCCAGACGGTCTGGCCCTCATATTCGATGAGCAGCCAGCCGCTGTCTTCGGTGCGCCCAAGCACGCTGGCGCTTTCACCGACGGCCATTGTGCCGACGACGCGGCTGAACTCGACGCTGGGAGCGCTGCGAAGGCGTGAGATATTGCGACTGGTGAAGGCGACGCCGGTAGGCGAGGCCGCCATCAGCGCCGTGATGTCTTCGTCGCTCAGAACGAACGGAGGAATCGGGGTCGCAGCAGGGGCGGGAGTCGGCAGGTTTTCATAGGTGCGAACCCGCAGCAATTCGAACGTGTCTTTCTCGATCTCTTCGACCAGAATGACAGGCGGCCCGCCGATGTCAATGCCCTGATCGGTGCTCGTATAGCGATGGACAGGCGTAAGGGCCGGTTCTAGCTCAATGGAGTAGACACCGTCGACGGGGCGGAGCAGCATTTCGCCATCAAGCGAATACAGCCGCAGTCTCTGGCTTTCGGCTTCCAGTTCCAGAGTGACAGGCTCAAGCAGCGTGTTCCACGCGACGATGATACGCTCTCCGGTTTCGGGGCGCAGAAACGTGATGGTGACGATGCCGTCAGGCTGTTCCTGCACGATGCCGCGGCGGCTGAAGCGTTCAGCACTAAAGACCTCCGCCAGAAGGCGATAGGCGCGGGCGATGGGGCGCGGCGTGTCCGGCTCCGGATGCTGCGCGAAGCAGATGCTATCCGCCGGATTACGGTAGATGCCAAAAGCATCGCCAAAGCAGGCGTGGCCACCGACGCACAACGCGCCATCATGCGGCGGGAAATTCGTGCCGGGGGCCTGGTCGCCGCAGTCGTCATAAAGCTGGTGGTAAAAAACGACGTCCGCGCCCTCGGCCCAGGCGTAAGCCGTGCTCTGAATCAGAAAATGCGCCTGTTGCTCCATCGTCGCCCAGCGTGGCCGGCTGGCGGGATCATCGGCCAGCCATGTCGGGCCGGGGTAATCGTCCCACGCCGGTACGCCGGTTTCGTTCATCCAGATGGGCCGCTGCAGGCCGAAGGCGACCAGCGTCTGCCGTACATAGAGCACGAGCCAGCCGCTGCGCCACGCATTGCCGTAGCTATGTACGGCGACGGCGTCGATAAACCAGTTGTGCTCCGCGTGCATCGGGTCGTTGATGATCTGGTTCAGCACAGCCGATAGCCAGTTGTCCTGCGTTGGATAGAGCAGGCCGCCCAGCAGGACTGTCGCTTCGGGGTCAACCCAGTGGATGACGATGTGCGCGATTTTCAGCATGCGTGTGTAATCGCGCACGCCGCCTTTCCAGAACATCGGGTAATCCGGCTCGTTCCAGACTTCCCAGACGCGGATGCCCTCTCCCTCGTCCCAGCCGTTCAACAGAGCCAGCGTGCCGCCGGGGCGATAACGTTTGGCGACTTCATAAACGTAACGCGCCCAGGGATTGTCGCGATTGATGGACTTGCCGGGGCCGGGCGAATCGTAGCCATCGGCGAAGATAGGCTCGTAAAGATTGCTGATGGTCTGATCGTCGCGGTGGAATTCGGGTACGCCGAGCAGAATCGCGTTGGTTCGCAGACCATGTTCGACATCGCTGGTCACCAGCTCATCATAGGCGTTCCACGACCAGCGCCCGGGCTGTGGTTCGACGCGATCCCAGTAAAGCGGCCAGCGGTTCCAGCCCGCGCCAAGCTCCAGCGCGCGCTGGTAGCGTATTTCATTGTGCGGTGTATCGACCGAAGCAATGAAGGTGATGCCGAGGCGGCTTGCGCGCGTGTAGCCGTCAGCGGTTTGCCGGTCGCTCGCAGGCAGCGCTTCCGGGGCGGATTGCGCGGAAACCATGCCAAAACTGCCGAACAGAAACATGAGCAAAGCGGCAAAAGCGAGACGGATCGGCATTGCGGTCGACACCTGATCGTTATCGGGTTGCAGGTAGCGCGAGTACCGCCCGGATGGGCTACGATCAGTCTACTATGAGATGTTGTTCGCCGCTGAAACCTGTACGTTTTTCATATTGAGGCGAATCAGGCCGAAGTCAGGCGCGTTGCCACACGGTTACGCCATCGGCTCGTGTCTCGCCTCGCGACCAGAGGCCGCGCGACAGGACGAGGTGGTTGCCCCATCCGGGGCCGATTTCCACAAACGACATGTCCTCTTCAAAACCCAGCCTGAGCGCCAGTTCGCATGAGGGATGGTTCAGGGCGTCGCTGCACCATGCCGGCTGCAAACCGCGTTGCAGGGCGTGCTCGATCAGCGCGGCACAGACGATGCTCGCCAGCCCCTGACGGCGAAAGCCGGCGGCGGTTTTCACGCCGATGTTGAGATGCCGGTTGCTGGCGGCCAGAGCATAAGCAACCGATGTGAGGCGGCCGTCCATCAACAGGCAGAACCCGGCTCCGTAGCGCTCGTAATTGTCGTAACCTCCCCACTGTCCGCTGATATGCTCGTCCAACTCGCGGTCGGCCCGCTCGGCCATGGCGCGGTTCATCCAGACGAGTTGCGCGCCATCCGGTAGTTTCGCCTGCCAGTCGGGAGCGGGTTTATCCATAGGCCACTTGAAATTACGGCGCTCGATGACGGTTAGAGGCGTGTCTGCCAGCAAGGCGTCCTTCCACGCTGCGCCGGCTGTGGCGAAGCCATAGAACCGCTGAAATGCTCCCGGCTCCTCCGGGGCGTCCTTGCAGAACATACGTAGCGCGGGGCTGACCGCACCGCCCAGATAAAACTCGAACGGGTGGCAGATCATCGCCGCGGTCGGGTTGTCAGGATCATCGGCAAAGACTGGAAAGGTAAGCTTGCCCTCAAAGACTTCGTCCCGGAACGGTTCGTCATACCGGTCTGATGCAAACAGAGGGCGCACGCGCTCGTAGCGCGAGGGTGGCAGTTCGTATACAGTCAGGTTAGCGCTCACGGGCCTGCTCCATCTCACAGGCTGCGCCCGCAGCGACAGGCGCGCCTTCGGTTTCAGCGTGACGTAAGCGAACAAATGCCATAGGGTGGCTTCCCGGTGTGCGAAGCAGAATACCGGCCCGGGTACTGAGGCGTGATTCAACCTAAAGTTATTCTATGAAGCAATATTAGGACTGGCAATCAGATCAAGCCTCTTGCCTGATGCGCTCAGGTGATAGAATGTCTGTAATGTCGTTTCGCACACAAGGTGTTTAGTCGATGAAGGATTTGCCCGCCTTCCAGCGGCGTCGTTTCGATCAGGTTCACAAGTATATCTCTCGCGTGCTCACCAATCCGCGTCAGGCGTCGACCACACGGTTGGTCAAACTGCTGACCTATGATGACGGTCATTATCGCGCCATCTTTCGGGGCGACTATTTCGTCCTGCAGGAAGGCGCAACCGGGCCGACGAAATCGCAATGGTCTACGCTCAAGAAACATATGAAGCGTATCGCGCCGGAAGTTTTCATCTTCAAGGAACACGGTGAAATTCCCTGCGGCCCGGAAGTCCGTGATCCGTCGGTGCGTTGCTATTACATCGACTTCGGCTTCATGCACCGGGAGTAATGCAGTTTTACGCCTGCGCCCCCGGTTCGAACACGACCTTCATGCATTCCAGCCCCAGCGCGGTATCGATGGCCTGCTGCGCCTGTTCCAGCGGAAAGCGATGGGTGACGAAGCGGTCGAGCGGCATCGTGTCCTGATAGCGCAGCATGAGCTCCATGCTGGGCCGGTAACCCGTAAATGGGTGATTGCTCAACCCCACGAGGCGCAGCCCCTTGCTGACGATCAGATGCGGGTTGAGCGGAATGTCGCCCATATCGACAAACACGCCTTCGAGGATATACATGCCGCCGCGGCGGATCATACGCAGCGCTTCCGGTACAGCCTCGGGATAGCCAACGCACTCGATGGCGAGGTCGACGCCCCGGCCTCGCGTCCAGTCGTGGACAAGCTGCACGCGCTCATCTTCGGAGGTGGCCGAAACATCGAGCGTGTAGTCCGCGCCGAAATCGCGCGCCATTTGCAGGCGATAGGGCGATGTATCGACAGCGATGATTGTGCCCGCGCCCATCATACGCGCTTTGATGAGATGGCACAGGCCCAGCGGGCCAACGCCCTGAATCAATACGCTGTCACCGGAAAGGAAGCCTTCGGAGGCGAGCGACGAGAACTCTTTCGCTTTGTCGAGCGCATAGGTGCAGGCCATGATCTCAGTGTAAACGGCCAATTCCGGCGCGAGGCCATCGGGCACTTTATAGACGAACGCTTCGGGAATGATGACCATGTACTCGGCCCATCCACCCATCAACGGCATTTCGGTCGCCCGGAACGAGTTGCCGTAGCCGCGCCAGTTTTCGCACCATGAATAGCCAAAGATGTGGCGACAGTTGTAGCACTTGCCGCACACGACATCGGGACACATGGTGATGCGGTCGCCAACGCGCAGAGGCTCTCCATAGAAATCGACGGTTCCCGGCGTCACTTCGGCGACGATGCCCACATTCTCATGCCCCGGAATGAGGGGGAAGGGCGACGTTTGTTCGTTTACCGTGCCGGCGTACTGCGTCGTTTCACCGCGATAGGTGTGCTTACCGGTGCCGCAGATGCCGCTCATTTCGACCTGCATCAGCAGCCCGCCCGGTTGCAGCGGCGGGATGGCGTATTCTTGTACTTCGAGGCGGTATGGCTCGACAATCGTGACGGCTTTCGCGTATTCTGGCATGGCTCCGGCTCCCGCAATAAGGTTAGGATTTTATTATAGTCCGGCCCCGGAAATGGGGCTGTGCTTCGCTCAAACGGCTGTGAAATCCCCTTCAATGTTTGCGAACTCTAACGCCTGAATCGCCCTGAATCACTCGCATTCGACACGATTCAGGAGTAGAATTAGAACATAAGTTCTAAGGGAGAAGACACAGCATGTTATCCCATTCGAACCCCCAGCCAGTTCGCGAACGACTGCAAGGCAAGCGCCTGTTGTCGGCGCTGCGCGCCCGCGGCATCGAAGCCGATAACGTCACTCGCAACCGGCGGACAGGCGTTTACACCGTCAAGTTTACAACGCCGAACGTGACCAACTTCTACAGCAAAGGCACCGATCCGGCCCGTGTCTGGGCGCGGCGTATTGAGGAATGCTTCGACGACGTCGAGATCATCGATACCTACGACTCCATAGCGGAATGGCGTCCACAAAAGCCGGTTCTCTTTGCAACCGTCTTTCTCCGCATCATCGAACGGCCTGAAGGCGCGTAACGAATCTCCACTGCGGGATAATGCGTCGTGGTATGCCACGACGCATTATCCCGGCGGCAAACGACACCTCCGGTTGACAGCGATCACAGTTTAGCTAGAATGGAAAGCGCCACGGCGAGGCAGGCAGAAGCCGCGTCCTCTCCGGGTTTTTGAAGGCTGGAGTGTAAAGGACGAACATGCGCAGAGGGCTGTACAACCGCTAGTTTTTGAGGACTGGCCCAAGCCCTGCTGATTCGCATGTTTTGATTCTGCTACTGCGGAACCATCCATTCTGATTGTGCCTGCAGGCGCTGTCTGGGTCGTCCCCGGGTGGCGCTTTTGATTCCCATCACAGCGCCACGCCATCCCTGTCATTTCGTTCGGAGCCAACTCTCACAGGGAGGCATGCCATGACGACCGTTCTATCCATTACATACTTGTCCAAAACTTTCGGCCTGCAACAGGTGCTCAATAACGTCACCTGGACGCTGAGCGCCGGCGACCGTGTTGGCCTCGTGGGCGTCAACGGCGCGGGCAAATCGACGTTGTTGAAGATCATCGCCAGAGAACTCGAACCCGATTCCGGCGAAGTGCGGGTTGCGCCCGGCATGGTGCTCGGCTATCTGCCGCAAACGCTGGACGGCGAAGACATCACCTCGATTGACGATCTGATCGCCGAGTCGCAAACGCGCCTGCGCGAGATGGAACAACGTCTGCGCGCGCTGGAGCAACAGATGGCGCGCCCGGACGACAATCTGGATGACGTGCTTGCCGAATACGGCGAGCTGGCGGAGGCGTTCGAGCGCTATGGCGGTTACGAGCTCGACTACCGCGTCGATATGGTGCTCGATGGTCTGGGCGTCGGCCACCTCGACCGGACGCGCTCATTTTCAACGCTTTCAGGCGGTGAGCAGGCGCGTGTCGGGCTGGCTTTGCTGCTGTTGCGCGCGCCGGATATCCTGCTGTTGGACGAGCCGACCAACCATCTGGACGCCGCGAGCCTCGACTGGCTGGAACGCTATCTGGCCGCCTGGCGCGGCGCGATGATCGTCGTGTCGCACGACCGCATGTTTCTGAACCGCACGGTTAACAGCATCGTCGAAATCGACGAGCATACGCACACAGCGACACGCTATCCGGGCGACTACGATGCGTACCTGCAGGCCAAGGCGGCGGCGCTGGAAGCGTGGAAGCAGACCTACAAGCGGCAGCAGGAAGAACTCAAGGCGCTGCGGATCGAAATCAAAGAGGGCGCGCACCGTAACAACAACTACCGCGCGCATACCGACAACGACAAGTTTATCCCGTTCGCCAGAAGGCAAAACCATGATCGCACGGTATCGAAGCGCGTGCGCGCTGCCGAGCAAAAGCTCAAACGTCTGGAGGCTGAACTTGTGCCCGAACCGCCTGAGCCATTGCGCTTCGAGGCCGATTTCGATCCGGCACGCCTGAAAGGGCGCGCGCCGCTTTACGTATCCGGTCTGGCGAAGGGCTATGGCGAACGGACGCTGTTCCGCGACGTGACCTTCACGCTCGGTGTTCATAGCCGGATCGCCATCACCGGGCCGAACGGCGCGGGCAAGTCGACGCTTTTGCGCGTGCTGGCAGGGCTGGAACAGCCGGACGCGGGCGAGATCATGATTGCCGGCGGCGTGACGATCGGCTATCTCGATCAGGCAGGTACGCGCTTCGACCCTGAAATGCGTGTGCTCGACGCCTACCGTTCCGGCCTGCCGGGCGAGGAACAGCAGCACAAGGCGACGCTGCTTAAGACGGGTCTGTTCCGCTATCAGGACTTCGACAAGCGGGTGGGCGAACTGAGCAGCGGGCAACAGCGCAAACTGCAAATCGCCCGGTTGATGGCCGAACGCGCCAACCTGCTGCTGTTGGACGAGCCAACCAACTATGTCAGCTTCGACGTGCTGGAAGCGTTCGAAGATGCGCTCAAAACGTTTCCCGGCCCGGTGATCGCCGTTTCCCACGACCGCCGCTTTCTGGAACGGTTCGGCGGCGAGCGCTGGGAACTGAATAATGGCGAATTGAATCGTACGCCCGATATCGTGGAAGTGGGAACTAACCTCACCCCCTAACCCCCTCTCCAAATCGAAAAACACAATTTGGAGAGGGGAAAGCTGCGCCGGACGCCATATTTTGCCCGCTGTGCTGGTTCCCCTTTCCAAAAGCGCAGATTTTGGAGAGGGGACGGGATGAGGTTTCTCGTGTGCAAAAACAGGGAACAGTCTAGAATGGGCGTTGGTTGACTGACCTGTAAGGAGAAAGCATCATGCGGGCGAGAACGGCGGCGCTGTTGGGGATACTCATTCTGGCGGTGGTGCTGTCAGGAGGGGCGCTTCAGGCCCAGTCCCTGCCGCCGACCGTCGTCAGCTTCAGCGCCGATGTTGCGTCGATCACGGTTGATGAGGCCGAGGCGGGCCAGACAACGACAACCCTCTCCTGGGAAACGGTAGGTGTGTCCGATGGCCAGCGGATCGTGCTGCAGGTCTACGGGCGCATGGGCTGGCAGCCGCTGCTCGGCACGGAGAACGCGGCGCTGCCCGCAACCGGAACCTATGTCGACCGCATCCAGAACTACTGCGGATTTTGCTCGCCCACCTATCGGATTGCGATCGTCGATGGACAGAACCGTATCCTTGACCAGCAGATCGCGATGATTGAGTGGGCGGAACCGCCCGGCGCGCCTGCCATCACCCGTTTTGAAACGGGCGTGCAGCGCATCGAGGCCAATTCGCTGGCGCAACGCACGGCCCGCGTGACTGTCTTCTGGGAAGTGACCAACCGTCTCCCGAACTCGAACCTTGTCTTTGAGCAGGTGCTTGAGGACGGGACAGCCGTTTCTGTCGAGCAGCCGCGCGAATCCCTGTGGGTTGGCTCAGTCGGGCAGGGTGAAGTCATTCCGGTGCTGCCACAAACCGAGAATTACGTCCAGCTTCGCCTGCGTCTGGTCAATGCTGGCAGCGGCGCGTTATACGACGAGGCGTTCATCACAATCCCGCTGATCGGCGCGGTCACGGTTCCGGTTGTGCCGCAGTCGCCGCCACAGCCATCGATACTTGCGGCGACGGGCGAAGTGATCGATCCGGCGCGCCCGATACCCGAAAACCTGCCGCCCGAAGTCCTGTCATTTTTCGTCACGCCGCCGGAGGTGGAGCGGGGCGGCGCGGTTTCGGTCTACTGGAATGTCATCAATGCCCGCGCGGTGCTGGTTGCCCGGCTGAACGCGGCAGGCGATCCGGTCGAGTTCTATAGCAACCCGGCGCTGGCGGGCACATGGCTGCTGTCTCTGCCGGAGCGATATGTCGATTCGGCGACGTTCTATTTACTGGCGGCTGGCGCGGATGAGCAGGTGATCGAGCGCTATGCGACCGTGCGCGTTCAATGCCCTTACACCTACTTCTTTGGCGAAGCGCGGGATGCAGGTTGCCCGCGTTCCGGCGCGCTGGAAGTCAGCGGAGCGTACCAACCCTTCGAGCGTGGTTTCATGATCTGGCGCGGCGACACGCGGCAAATCTTCGTCTTTTTCAACGACACCGGGCGTTCGCTGGTCGTACCTGATACATGGGTCGAAGGCGAACCGCTCAATATCCTGTCACAACCTCCTGCGGGTTTGTATGCCCCGGAGCGCGGTTTTGGCAAGGTGTGGCTGAACACAGTCGAAATCATGAACGGCCTTGGATGGGCGACCGGGCCGGAGTTATCGTACGCCATGCGCGTGCAGGAGTCGGGCCGGGTCGACGATCCGCGCACGTTTCTGGCGCTGCCCGACGGGCGCGTCGTCTCCACAGGCAGTGATGGTTGGGGTTTCATCGGCAACTGAGTGAAAGATGGCGGTGAATAGCGGTATCATAGGCGGCGCGAAGCAAGTTTGGTGAAAAGGCTGTTAACGATGCAACCGTACCAACCGATGACGCCGGAACTCCTCGTGCGTCTTGCCGCCGTCGTAGGCGAGGCCAATCTCAGTACCGCGCAGGCCGATCTCGATCTGCACGCCCGCGACCAGTCGCACCACCATCCGCGTAGGGGCGACGTCGTCGTCTGGCCGGAGAGCGCGCAGGCGGTTGCCGATATTCTTCGTATAGCGAACGAACACCGGATTCCGGTGACGGCGTGGGGCGTCGGCACGTCGCTGGAAGGCAATTCCATTCCTCTATATGGCGGCATCCTCCTGTCGTTCGAGCGCATGAACCGGATTATTGAGGTTCACGCCGACGACTTTCAGGTGACAGTGCAGCCCGGTATTGGCCACAAGGACCTGAACGCCGAGCTTGCCCGCTATGGCCTGTTTTTCCCGCCCGACCCCGGCGCGAACGCTACCGTCGGCGGCATGCTCGCCAACAACGCATCGGGCATTCGCACCGTCAAGTACGGCGCAAGCAAGGACAACGTGCTCAGGATGCAGGTGGCGCTGGCGGATGGACGGCTTATTACCGTCGGTTCTCGCTCTGTCAAGCAGTCGTCGGGCTACGACCTGCTGCATCTGTTCGTGGGCAGCGAAGGCACGCTCGGCATTATCACCGAGGCGACGCTGAAGCTCGTGCCGGTTCCCACCTACATGAGCGCGGTGCTGGCGGCGTTCCCGACTGTGGAGGCGGCGGTTGAAGCGGTCGTCGCCGTGCGTGGTAGCGGCCTCGACCCGGCGGCGCTGGAACTGATCGACGCGGCCCATGCGGTGATGCTGAATCAGGCTGAAGGCGTCAATCTGGAGCCGTATCCGACCCTGTTCATGGAGTTTCACGCGCCGCATGAGGCGACGCTCTCCTATGGTCTGGAGATGGTGCAGGAAATTTGTGACGAACTGGGCGCGGTCAGCTTCCGCGCCACGACCGATACCGCCGAACGCAAGAAACTATGGCACGCGCGCCACAACTCCTACGAGATCATGGTGCGCTCGCACCCCAACAAGCAGTTTTTCATCATGGACGTCGCCGTGCCCATCAGCGCCTATCCTGAGCTGATCGCTTACATCGAGCAGATCAAGGCCGAGCGCAACATCACGGCCTATATGGTCGGTCATGCCGGCGATGGCAACATTCACGTCGAGTTCCCCTATGCCGATGAGGCGGAGTTCGAACGCGCACAACAGGCAGACCACGATATTGTGATGCGGGCGCTGGAACTGGGTGGGACGGCCACCGGAGAGCATGGCGTCGGGATCGGCAAGGCGCGTTACATGCGGCGCGAACACGGTGAAGCGCTGGAGGTGATGCGCGGCATCAAACAGTTGCTCGACCCCAACAACATCCTCAATCCCGGAAAAATCTTCCCCGCGGTTGAAGCTGTTACCGGCTAAAAACATAGGTGCACAGGAGGCCGCTACACTTGCCCTAGAAGCGGCCTCCTGTGCGTCCGGTTCTTTAACTAGTTGGCCTGATTACCGTTCGCAGCCTGCTCGCTGCGGGCGCTTTCGATCACGCGGATGGTTGCGCTCAGTTCCTTACGCCGGGCTTCGACCAGCGCGTTAACCAGCCGCGTCTGCGTGGCAAGCGCGTCCGTCAGGTTGTCGATTTTGCGATGTAGGTCGGCGATTTCGACTTCGTTCTTCAGGTTGACCTTATAATCGTTCTGCGCCACCGCCCGGTCTTTCGACGCCTGCCGGTTCTGCGCCATCAGGATGACGGGCGCTTGCAGGGCTGCCAGCGTGCTAAGCGTGAGGTTCAGCAAAATAAACGGGAAGGGATCAAAAGCCCGGTCTGCCAGCGTGGCGTTCGCTGCGATCCAGATCACCATCGCCAGCGAAAACCCGATGATGAATTTCCAGCTTCCCGCGTAGGACGCCAGCTTGTCGGCAAGGCGATCTCCAAACGATGCCTGTTCGTCAATATCTTCGTAAACGTCATCGGTGACGATATAAGGGCGAAGGTCGCGGATAAGCTCGTGCGCCTCCGGGTCGAGCAGGTTGTCCAGCTCCTCGATCTCCGCGATCAGGTCCTGGATTTCGGCGTCTTCGTCTACCGGAGCTGCGGCAAGTCGATTGAGCAGCAGGTCATTGTACATGTTCCCCTCCTTCAAAGGCGGTTGGCGGGCAGGCGCAATGCATACGCAGCCTCACCACGTCACATGGACGCAACAGCTATGCAGTTTGAGGAACAGAAGTCTTGGTTACCGAGGGTTTGTCCCGTTTAGCGCGGGACCGGCGGTAGAGCGCCGCCGCTCACCCTCGATGCTGCTCAGGGGACGTTACGACAGACGCGTGCTACCGCCGCCAGGTAACGGCGGCAACTGTTCGTGCGTGGAACTACTACTGTCGTACATTCGTTCCTTCACTTGAACGCAGAGATCGATGATCCGCGGCGTATGCCGCAGACAAGCTCAATTTACATCGCTTTTAGGTGGCTGTAAACCCCTTCAAACAGGGGAGATAAGTGCTATTCCGAGGGTTCAAGCTGGAGGAGAATAACGCCAGCGTCGTCTGCAATCGCCAGCACGTCGCCGTATCCGGCAAGCGTCACGTCGTCATCGTCGATGTCAAGATCGACGGCGGTCGTTGTGATGTTCGCTGCCGGGTCGGTTATGTCGAGGACGAGAACTTGTTCCGCTTCCTCCAGCAGCAGGGCCAGATAAGTGCGCTCATCCTGTGCAAGAAAGACGATCTCGCTTGCGGGGCCATCCTCAATGGTGAGCGTCTCAAGGATGGTCAGTGTTTCCAGATCGACCAGCGTGAGATCGCCATTTTCGAGCGCAATCGCCGCGATGCCCGCGTCTGTGTCCAACGCCAGCGCAGTCGCTTCCGCCGGAAGGTCGAGCGCTGTTTCGCTTACCTGATCCTGTATCGTCGTGCTTAACGGCTTTTGTACAAGCTGCGCCCGATCCTCGTGAATCATCAGGGCGTTGTTGCGCGTCAGCGCGGCTGCCACCAGCGGCGCATCCCCCGTGGGAATCAGGGCCGAGCTTTGAATACGATCCGCGCTCATTATGCGCGCCATCATGTAGCCGTCGTCGCCTGCGATTAACGCCCAACCTGTGTCTGGAGACACCTCAATTTCTGAAGTTCCGGCGGGAATTAGAAGGGAGTTGAGCAGGCCATAGCCTTCAGGGCGATAGCGATCTGGCCCGGCGACGATCAATTCGTCGGCCTCGTCATCCAGTTCAAGCGCGAACAGGAGCAGGTCCCCCGCGCCGGCAAGCGCCCGGATTTCTCCGCTGAGTGGGGCCGTGACTACGCTGAACGGATCGTCAGGATCGCTGACATCATAGACTTCAAGTTGGGAGTTGCCGGCGATGGCAAGCAATTGCCCGCCGGTGAAAAAGGCGAGAAATCTGGCATCCTGATAGGGGACGATGCTAGCCTGCCGGATCCCAGGGGGGGACTGCCGGGCGACGGTCATGTTTCCCGTCGCCCCTAGCAACGCCAGCAGTAGAACGAGCCAGCGCATTATCCGGGCCCACAACCCTGGACGATGAAGCGAGACTTAGTAGTCATCATCTTCGTCGAAGTCGTCGTAGTCCTCGTCTTCGTCGTCATAATCGTCGTAGTCATCTTCGTCGTCGTCGAAGAAGTCGTCTTCGTCATCGTAGTCGTCGAAATCGTCTTCTTCGTCTTCGTCGAAGTCGTCCAGGTCGTCGAGCTCATCCAGCAGGTCATCATCGACTTCGAGCGCGACGTCATCTTCATCAAGGATGAAATCGTCGTCTTCTTCCAGCAGATCGTCGTCGTCAGTGTAGTCGATCTGGTTGTTGAAGCGGTTATAGAACATTTCGTTTTTCACCTGGGTTTGGGTCCGGACAAGATGCCTATCGGTCATTGTAGCGCAAAGCGCGCGTATTTTATCACGCGAAGTCACGTTGTGAACGGCAAATTTATACGCTTTTTGTGACCGTTATGCTCTGCGTCCGTTTTGCTCAACCATATCGAGAAAATAGCGATGGAAGCGATCGTCATCCGTCAGTTCCGGATGAAAGGCGGTGGCAAGCAGTTGTTGTTGCTGGGCCGCCACGATCTTGCCATCGTCAAGCGAAGCCAGCACGTCGACTCCGGCCCCGGCCTCGGTCGCAACCGGCGCGCGAATGAAGACGGCATGAAACGGTTTGTCGCCCAACCGGGGGATTTCCAGATCAGCTTCAAAGCTGTCGATCTGCCGGCCAAAAGCGTTGCGATTGACCTTGATGTCCATCAAGCCCAGAATAGGCTGGCGATCCATGCCGATATCCTTGGCCAGAAAGATCATGCCGGCACAGGTTCCCCAAGTGGGCTTTTCGCGGGCGAACTCACGCAGCGGCTCGATCAGCCCATATTCCTGCGCCAGTTTGCCAATGGTGGTGCTTTCGCCGCCGGGGATGACCAGACCATCCAGACCTTCCAGATGTTCCGGCAGGCGCACCTGCACCACGTCCGCGCCTGCGCTTTCCAGTTTTTTCTGATGTTCAATAAACGCGCCCTGCAGGGCGAGTACGCCAACTCTCATTCTCGTTCCCGCTTCTTCGCTCGATGTTCTTGTGTGGATTTGCCATGCGGATGATTCTGGCTTATCGTCGCGCAGACATTTTGTACGGTCAAGTACCAATTGCCATAGCATTGGGCAACAGATATTCGGCAACGGAAGGGGCAATTGGGATGGCTGGCAGCCCGCTTGTGAAGCGACTGGGGATCAAACCGGGGCAGCGCGTTCTGGTGATGAACGCACCGGGAATGTACCGGGAGCTGCTCGGCGAAGTGCCGGATGGCGTCGAGGATATATGGTCGGGTATTCGTTTCCGTCCATCCGCCGTTTCGCAGAGAATCTGTGTGCGCCCGGTTCAGACAGGGCGGACGCGAATGGCCCCTGCCAGATTATGGCCGATGATACGGTATTCCTTGCCGAGCTTGAGCTGAATTGGCCCATTAAACGGCGCGATGTTCAGTAATTGCAGGTGTGCGCCCGGCGTCAGGCCAAGCGCCGCCAGATATTCCAGCCGGTCGCGTTCGCGGGTCTGCACACGCGTCAGCACCAGATCCGTTTTCATTTCGGCATCGAGCAGCGGCATGTCGTGAAAGTCGGGCAGATTGCCCTCAGCGTCGGGGATCGGTTCACCATGCGGGCAGTGGGTCGGGTTGCCGGCCATCTCGGCCATGCGTTCAACCAGTCGTTCGCTCAGCGCCCGGCTCATGCGATCGGCCTCGGCATGTACTTCGTGCCATTTGTAACCCATGACATTGACCAGAAACGCCTCGCAGATGCGGTGACGCCGCAAGTACTTCAGCGCTTCACGCGCGCCCGCCTCCGTCAGCCGGATGCCCTGATACGGCTCGTGTTCGAGCAGGTTCATATCTCTGAGTTTGGTCACCATGCGGTTGACGGCGGGCGCGCTAACATCGAGGAGTTCGGCGAGCGACGAGGTGCTCACATATTCCTGTTTGTCCTCGTGTTGCTCGCTCAGGCGATAGACTTCCGCCAGATACTCGCGCATCGTGGGGCTGAGTTCAGTGGTCATGACGCGACAGTTTATAATGGTGACGGCGCAAGGCGGCGAAAAGCAATGTCTCGCCGGAGGAATTGCGCTCGAGCTTACCAGCCATGCTCCAGCCGGGCAATGAGCCGCTCCGGCAGGTCGTGCTTGCGCATACGCTTCTGCACGGATGGAATATCATAGGGCACGCGCCGGGCTTCCCAGACGTTGGTTTCGATGTCAAGCAGGGCATAGGCGGCATCCGGGTTCTGGTCGCGTGGCTGGCCAACGCTGCCGGGATTGATAATCTGGCGGCGGCCATTCAATTGCCGTCGCTGCCGGTACATCGGTGGGATGGCCTCGGTTTCACCCTGCTCGGATACCAGTTCGTAGATGACTGGCTGGTGTGTGTGGCCGACGAGGCAGTAGGGTGTTTCAAAATGCGAGAAATTGAGCGCCGCGATCAGCGGTTCCAGAATGTATTCCCAGACGGGTTCACGCGGGCTGCCGTGGGCCAGAGTGTAATTGCCGATGACAAAAGTGGTGGGGAGCGCTTCGAGGTAAGAGGTGTTCTGCGGTGTGAGGGTCTCGGTCGTCCAGTTCACGGCCTTGCGTGCGTCGGGATTGAAAGTGCGGATGTCCAGCCTTCCTAGCGCCGCCCAGTCGTGATTGCCCGCCAGGCACAGATGGGGCAGCGACCGCAACAACTCGACGCATTCATTCGGATCAGGCCCGTAGCCGACGACATCGCCCAGACACCAGACGTACTCCCATTGCCCCTTGGCGTCTTCGAGCACGGTTTCGAAGGCCGTGAGGTTGGCGTGAATATCAGATATGATCAGGACGCGCATGCAAGCGACCTTATCGCGGAGCTTTCAACAAGGACAGAATACATTGCATCATACCATGCTTTGGAGGCCATTGCGAGTTAAAGAGCGAGGCCATGCTGGCTATGCGCTCGTCCTCTGTTTCGTTCTGTTTTTGCTGGCTGCCTGCTCGCGGGATTTTCCTCCCACGCCGACCCAGCCGCCGCCGACCGCGGCTCCCGATCAGCCTGAACCTGCGCCGGGCATCACGCCCAGCCCGACTACTTCACCGTATCCCTGGACCGACGAAAACCACGTGATGAGCGGCCTGTGTTTTGAGTCGGTCTATGACGCGGCGGGAAAAACGTTCGTCATTCGCAGCCCGGAAGCACTGGAGGGCTTCTACGATCTGGCCGACAACAGCCAGTTGTGCCGCCAGCCGGTCACGCGCTATCCGTTCGATTTTTCGAACGGGCGCATTCTGGCGGGCATTTGGAGCCGGGGCGAAGGCTGCTCGGCGTATCACGTCGTCGACAACGTCGTCCGTGACGACACGGCGCGCACTTTCTTCATCTTCCTGCGGCTGGTCGAAGTCGGCGACTGCACCTATGAACTGGTGCGCCCGTTCTGGATTGGCATGAGCGGTATCACCGACTACGAAATTCAGTTCGTGGTCGAATAACCGCCTTGCCTGTCGTTTAGCAGTCGTCCGCGATCCTTATGTCTTGCAGGCGCGCATAGTTGCCGGTTGTCCGGGTCTGCGCGTCGACAACGGGCAGAATCTGCGCGGTTTCGACTTCGTATAGCCCTACCACGAGCGGGTAGGTTCCGGCTTCGGCATGTTCTGGCAGCGCCAGTTCAAACGGTTCGCCGAGGATAACCTCGCCCGTGTTCACCCATGTGTAGGTCGGCCTCCGGCGAACGGGTACGCCGTCGTACCCGGCGATCTTTGCCTGCTCATCCGGCGTTAGTACCTGAACAAAGACCTGATACTCGTGTGTAGGGCGGCTGAGCTGCTGCCACGTCAGTGCCAGTTCCAGCCTGTCGCCGGGGCAAACTTCGGCAGGCGCGCCGAAAATGTCGTAGCCGATGAGCGCCACCTCACCGCCGAAGTTAGCCGGTGTCTCCAGCGCATGCCACGACGAACGATCAACATTGTAGATCGTATACCGGTCAGTCTGGAATACGATTGCGCCGCGATAGCGATCGGCATATTTCTGGAGTTCCGGGAAATAGCCCCATGCGCGCTCGTCGATCAGCAGGGCCGGATCGCGATCAATCATTTCCTGCATGTACTGAATCCGATTGGATTCCGTTGAGAACAGGCTGCCAACCATGAGAGGCCCCTCATAGGGTGCGCTGGCGCAGGAATTACGCGCGGCCCAGTAATTGAGGCTGTTTATATAACCCCATGTCCACAAACACTCGTCTGGCTGGCTGTTCTCCTCGATGAAAGTCACCACCTCACTGTGATAGGGCGTCCAGCCGGGCCAGTTGTCGGGAACAGGGAAAATAAATCGATCGCTGTACCGGATCACGGCCAGCAACGCGAGGCCGGTGAATGCAATCTGTACCGGAAGGCGCGCGCGTCGAAACTGCGGAATCGACAAAGCGACCAGCAGCGCGAGCGCGGGAACCACCTGCATGTAGTACAGAAACTTCATCGAGATGCCCATCATCGCGGCGCTCAGGGATGACGCGGCCCAAACCAGCGTCACCAGCAGGACTTTTCGATTGTGGTTTGCGCGCCAGAGCCCAATAACAGCGAGCAGGCCGAATAGCAGCAGGGGAAAGAAGCGTGGGAGCGTATCTCGCAGCATATTGTGCTCGAACACGCCGGCGGCATCGCTGCTGAAGTGCCACGCGCCGCTTGAAGTGAAAACATAGCGCTGAGCTGCTGTGTAGACGTTCCGCCAGAAATCGCCCAGAATGCCGTTAGCGATGACCCACGAAAGTAGCAGGTCTGTGGTGAGCAGCATCCCTGCGATGAGCGCGACGAAGGCGGAAAGACGCTGTTTTCGTGGTGTGTACAGGGCAGCGAACAATACCAGCGCCGGCAATTCGAGAACCACGGGCTGTTTGGTGAAAAACCCGGCCATATAGATCAGCCCGCTCAGCAGCAGCCATAACGGGCGTCCTCTCGCCACGACGGCGCAGCTTATCGCCGCGACCGAGAAAGCGGACATCAGGATGGTCGTTTCGGGTTTGATGCTGGTGACCGAGTAAAGCAGGGCGATAAGGCCCGCGGCAAGGCCACTCCAGTGAGAGCGGGTGATGAGATAAGCCAGCACAGCAATGGAAAGACCAAACGCGCCGTTAATGAATACAGTGGCAAGATTGATGGCCAGAGTGGTGTTGCCGAACGCTGCCACAAACGGCATCAGCGAGAAGAAGATTCCCGGCGGCTTGTTGTCGTAGAGGTCGCGGTAAATGAGGCCGCCGTTCAATTGTATGCGCGCCCCTTCGGCGAATAAACCCGCGTCCACTTCAAGACCGTCTTGCTGTAAGACATAACCAGTGCCGGTTACGATCTGTAAAACCGCGTAACCTACCGTTACGATCAACAGGAGTTGGAAGATTGTGTGCGACAAGCGTGTGGGCAGAGTAACGTCTGCCGGAGGCGCTATGGGAGGTTCGGCCTGTTCGTTATTCATGTGAGTTGAGTGTCTATTCTGGAATGGAGGCGCAGTCGTTCACAACTTTGATCTGTGCAATAATCGCATAGTTTCCCCGTGTAGCGTCGTTTGAGGTTTGTGCTGAAACAGGCTCCGTGGTTTCGACGTCGTACAGCCCGGCCACCAGCGGGTAGGTTCCTTCCCGTGTGGTTTCAGGAATCGTTAATTCGAACGGTTCGCCGAGGATGACTTCACCGGAGTTGACCCATGTATAGGTCGGGCGTCTTGATACAGGCACGCCATCGTATCCGGCAATTTTGGCCTGCTCGTCTGGCGTCAGTAGCTGGACAAAAACCTGATACTCGTGCGTAGGGCGGCTGATGTGTTGCCACGTGAGGGCCAGTTGGAGCGTGTCGCCGGGGCAAACTTCGGCTGGCGCGTCGAAAATGTCGTAGCCGATGAGCGCCACCTCACCACCGAAGTTGACCGGCGTCTCCAGCGCGTGCCACGACGAGCGGTCGACATCATAAACGTGGTAGCGGGCACTCTCAAGCAGAAGCTCGCCACGATAGCGGTCGGTGTATTTTTGCAGTTCCGGGAAGTAGCCCCAGTCGAAGGCCTGGATCAGAACGCTGGGCATGGCGTAGGCCATTTCCTGCATGTATTCGATGCGGGTTTCCACAACGGGAAATGCCGTACTGTCCATGACAAACGCATCCAGCGCGGCGCTGGCACACGAATCGCGGCCTGTAAGGTAATTGACGACGGCCAGACTGCCCCATGTCCAGATACAATCATCCTCGTCAGTGCTGGACAGGACGACTTCGATCACGGCATCTTCTTCCGGCATGGTGCGCGCCGTAGCGATAGAGGCATTCGCATAGGGCGGGATGAACAGATTAGCCGCTACCAGACACACTCCGGTGAGGATTACTTGCCAGCCTTGCCTGAATCGTCCGCTACTTGCTGCCCCGAAAGCCACCAGCGTTAGCAGCGAGGGAAGCGCCTGAGTGAAATAATCGGCACGCCATCCCCGGGCAATGCTGGCGCCCGCAAGCGAGGCTGCGAGCCAGACAAGCGCTATGAGCCAACCGCGCTGCCTGCGCGCTCGCAACGCTAGCCCGACGATCGCCACAGCGGCGACGAGCGCGAGGGGGCGCAGGTAGGGCCACGCCTGACGGAGCAGATACGTTTCCAGCAGCCCTTGGGTATCCTCGCGGAAATGCCAGCCGCCGTCGTCCGTAAACACATATTGAGCGCTGATCCGTACAACGCGATAGATCATGGCGTCGAGAATGCCAAGCGAAGCGGCCCAGATCACAACGGCAATTCCGACCGCTGCAATACCTCCGGCCACGCTCAAAGCTGCGCGAACCGCGCGGCCAGAACCCGGCTTTGAACGCCAGATGGCAACCAGCAACAGGATAGGTAGTTCAACGACAAGCGGTTGTTTGGTCAGACAGCCGAGGGCGAACACCATGCCGGATGCGAATAGCCAGAGCGTGCGCCCCCGCGCTGCGGCGGCAAGGAACATGGCCCACGTTCCGAATGTCATCATCGCGAAGGTGGTTTCCGGCCCTCGCTGGTAAGTTGTATAGAGCAGCGCTATCGCGGCGGCGAGCAGCGCGGCGAAGCGCGACCAGGTGAGCGTGAGACTGAGCCCAAAAATGCCCGTAGCGAAGAGCAAAAACAGCGTGACCGATGCCAGATGGATGGCGAAAACGGTATTACCGAAAAGAAGAACAAACGGCGTCAGAAAGAAGAACAGACCGGGGGGTTTTGTGTCCCAGTAGTCAACGTAAATCCGCCCGCCATCTGCCAGTTGTCTGGCGAATTCGGCGAATATGGCGTAGTCCCCGCCGTGGCCGGTCAGGTTACTGGATGCCAGCAGGTGATTGAAATGGCGAACCGCGGTCGCGATGACGACGATGCTCAGGATGATTAAGAGGAGATTTCGAACCGCAACGAACGTATCTGACAGCGTGTTTTGCCGGAAGAGTTTTTCAGCGATTTGCAACGATGACGATCCGGGCTCAAAGATTGCAAAAGTAAGTTATTGAAACAATATTAATTGAACATCCATAACACGTCTAGCGTTAATGTGCTCTCGCCGGGTCCGCCAGACGGTCGTTATATCGTTATAATGCACGCTAAAGCGATAAAGCTGGATCATGCCTCATGCCCCTGCGCGCGTTGATTGACGGCGTCGAAATCATTGCCCCGCTGCTGGATGACGCGGCGTGGGAGGCGCTGCGCCGCCGTGTGGCGGACGAAAGACTGCCGGTTGTCCTGCCGTGCTGTGATGTGGAGGGTTATCTACGTCGCAGCAAATCCGGGACGCGCCATTTCGCCCACAAGCAGAAATCCAACTGCTTTGCTAAAGGCGAAACGCTCGAACATCTGCGCGCCAAGGCCGAGATTGTGCTTGCCTGCCGCGAAGCCGGATATAGCGCATCAACCGAGGTGGCGGCGGACAACTGGCGGGCAGATGTGCTGGCGACGCGTGGTAACGTTCGCATCGCCTTTGAAGTCCAGTGGAGTTTTCTGCGCCTCGACGAAGCGCTGAGGCGGCAGCGGCGTTATTCTCGCGATAGCGTGCGCGGCTGCTGGTTCTTTCGCCGTCCGCCAAAGCCGCTGCAACGCGACGGTTCCGGGGCGGGACTGCTGGAAGCGCGCCATGATTTACCGCTGTTTCACCTGTTTGCCAGCGCCGACGACTCATTTCTAGTCGCGCTTAACGAGCAGGTCTATCCTCTGCGTGATTTTGTCGTCGCGCTGCTGCGGGGCGAGGTGCGTTTCTGCGCAATGGCACGCGCCAACACGGCAGATACGCTGCGCGCTACATTCTTTGAGCTAGCTTGCCCGCGGTGCGCCCGGCGCTGCCATGCTTACTACGTCGATCCAACGCAAGTCGCCGGGTGTGGCCTACGCTTTCAACCGGATTCCGACTGGTACTCGACCGACTTCGCTTTCCATCCGGCGTTGCTGGCGGCGTTCGAGCGCTACCAGACATCGGGCAGCGGCGCGCGCCTGCACCTGTGCGGCTTACAGCGCGACAGTTCCGGGCAGGTAGTCGCGTTCGCCTGCCCGTACTGTCGCGCCGTGTTTGACCGTGGGGTGATGGAGATGGCGCTCTACGGCGCGCGCCGTTTCTGGGACGATCCGTTTGCCGAAGCGTTTGAGGCCGTCATTCAGCGGAAAACGGCGTTACAGGGCGCTGCGCCACACTGGTGCTATCCCGCGGATGGGCGTTTTTGCTGTAACAATCCCTGACGCCGTCTAGTTCACAATCGTCACCGGCTGCCAGTTATTTCCTGCCTGTGGCCCTTTGCGGATTTCGGCCAGACTGGTGAGATTGGCATCTTCCGCCGGGTCTTCATAAACATGCAGGATGTTGTAAGCGGTGTCGCGCTTGGCCGGGATGAAACCGGCGGCGCGAATCTGGCGATGAATTTCCTGCGGTTCCATCACCGGGCTGACTTTTGTCACCGCGCCTGCCGCCGAGACGACATTTTCCTCAATCATGGTGCTGCCGAAGTCGTCGCAGCCGAAGTGCAACGCCATCTGTCCGACCTTCGCGCCTTGCGTGGGCCAGCTCGCCGAAATATGCGGTATGTTATCGAGGAAGATGCGCGAGATGGCCGTATGGCGCAGATATTCGGTGCTTGTCGCGCCATATTCGTCGGCAAAGCGGCTGCGCGCCAGCGGTGTATTTTCGATCTGCACCGACCAGCTAATGAAGGCGTTGAAGCCGTTATTGAAACGGGCGAGACTGTCGTCCTGTTCGTCGCGCAGGCGCTGCAGATGGTTCATGCGGTGGCGCAGTTCTTCGCGGAACCCGATGACCATGGTTGCGGTCGTCGTCAGCCCAAGCTCGTGGGCGACTTTCATAACGCCAAACCAGTCATCGGTCATGATCTTCTTCGGGCTGACGCGTTTGCGAATCTCATCATCCAGAATTTCGCCGCCGCCGCCCGGAAGCCCGGTCAATCCGACCGCTTTCAACTGGCTCAGGATGCTGTGCCAGCTTTCGCCGCTAACGATACCCATGTGCTGGATTTCGCTCGGCGAGAAGGCATTGATCTCAATCTCTGGATAGGTTTTGTGAATCCAGTCTACGAGGTCGATGTAATAACTCAGCGGCAGGTCGGGGTGGTGGCCGCCCTGCATGAGAATACGTGTGCCGCCCAGCGCCAGCGTCTCTTCGATCTTCTGACCCAGCACTTCCTTGCTGTTGACGTAGCCTTTGGTGGTGTCGCCCGGCAGGGCATAGAAATTGCAGAACTGGCAGTCGGTAATGCAGACGTTGGTGTAGTTGATGTTGCGGTCGATCAGATACGTGACGAGGTTGCCGGGATTTAGCTGCTGGCGGCGTGCGTTGGCTGCTTCGGCCAGGTCGAGCAGGTCGGCGTGTTCATACAGTAGCAGCGCTTCATCGTAGCTGATGCGCCCGCCATCGTGGACGCGGGCGAGAATCTGGTCGATCTGCGCTTGAATACGAACGTCGGTCGTCATGTCATCCTCTCCGGAATTGAATGTCTGGCGCTAGAGCGCGACGGCGGCGCGTTGCCAGAAGCAGAGGCGGTTCCAGTCAAAGTCATCCAGCGCCAGTTCCAGGAAGCGACGCAGGCCCGCCAGATCTTCCTCCGTCAGCCTGTAGCGCAGGTCGCGCAGGTAGCGACAGCAGACGCCCGCCGAAAGCTCAAGTTTGCCGGCGTAGGCTGTGGCAATGCTGTCACGCGCTTCTTCGGTCAGCCCGCGTTCAGTCGACTCGTACAGCGCGGTGAAAACGCCCGCTTTGTCCAGCGCCTCGGCGGTATCGCGGCGGGCGGCCCACAGGGCGAAAACGAACGGTAGCCCGGTCATCTTCAGCCATTCGTCGCCAAGGTCATAGCAATAGGGCATGTTCCAGCCGTGCGGGCTGCTCAGCGCCCGCCGGATCGTGCCTTCCACCAGTGCGTCGTCGCCGATCACCAGCGCGCCCTGATGTTCCGCCAGCATGCTCGGCAGGTGCTGCCGCGTGACATGAAACTGCGGCTGAATACCGTAGCGCTCGCGGCACAGGGCTTTCAGCAGTTCGACACTGGTCGCCGAGTGATCGGTTAAAGCGATGGACTGGCCGTCCAGCTCGCGAATGTCCGAAACCCAGGCGAACAGGAGTACCGTTCGTACCGCGCCGAGGCTGGCAATCCCAAGGTCGGGCAGGATCACCAGTTCGTCGGCGTGGCGCGCAGCCTCAATCGCCGAAATCGGGGCCAGGTCGATTTCTCCGGCCATCAACGCGCGGTTCAACTGGGCCGGAACGCCGCGCGTAAAGCCCACGCCGCGACCCTGCAGCCGTTCCGCCAGATCGTAGTGGAACGGCATCGTGTTCAAATAGTCAATCAGACCGATCTTCATTCATGCCGGCCTTTCGCCAATCCATCACTGACTAACTTCCAGTACCTTCACTTCAGCGCCGATTTGCAGCATACCCTGCGCCCTGTGAACGGCGTTCTGTCCAAAGATCACGCCGTTGCCCTTTTTTCGGAACGTCGCCAGCGTTGCCAGCGGTTCTTCCGCTTGGGGCGCGTGCCCTGTCGTTTGATCGACCGTGGTCGTGACACAGCGAGCGCACGGCTTGACGACATCCACCGGAATACCGCCGATTTCAAGCCTGCGCCATGTGTCTTCCTCAAAGGGCGCGCCGCCGTCGATAACCACGCTGGGGCGAAAGCGCGACATTGGAACCGGCATCTTGCCGCGCGCCGCCAGCCGGTGGTTCAGTTCTTTCAGCGATGCTTCCTGCGCCAGCAGCAGCGGGTAACCATCGGCAAAGCCGACCTGAGCAAACTGCGGGCTGTAGCGGCTATCCACGCGACGCACGTAGTCATCGGGCATGCGTACCAGCCGGGCAGGGTAGTCGAGATAGTCGCTCAACCAGCGCGCGGCTTCGTCGCCTTCGTCCGCGCCTTTACAAGTGTCGCGCCAGATGACAACGCGCCGCGTTGGCCCGCTTCGTTCCTCAAGCGGTATGCGAATTTCGGGCATGCCGGGAGCGGTCAGGCTGAGCGCGTCGCCGGTGAACGCCGGCTGCACGACAGCCAGCCGGGACAGTTCGCGTTGCGTCAGAAAACGGCCTTCCTCGCCGGGCGCGTCGCTAATCACCATCCAGCGACGATCGTAAAGCGGCCCTCGCGCATCGAGCGTGATCTGCTCGTGGGCGAGGCGCGCACAGGACTTCACCGGATAGGTATAGAGCGCAGTTACCGTGAGCGGCATGACGCGTACGCTTCGCTAGTAAACCGCGAGCTCGTTGTAGACGGTATCCCGCTCGACCGGCGTGTAACCGGCTGCGCGGATGAATTTCGCCAACTGGCGCACGGTCATTTGCTGGCTGGTGCGCGCTCCCGCCTCGTGGTAGATCTTCTCCTCGATGATCGTGCCGTCCATGTCGTTGGCCCCAAAGCTGAGCGCGACCTGCGCCAGTTCCGGCGTCAGCATGACCCAGTAGGCCTTGAGGTGCGGGATGTTGTCGAGCATCAGACGGCTGATCGCCAGCGTCTTGATGTCGTCGACTCCGGTTGTCCACTGGCGGTGCAGGCGGCGGCCCAGATTATTCTCTTCAGGATGGAACGCCAGCGGGATGAAAACCTGAAAGCCGCCGGAGCGATCCTGCTGCTCGCGCAGCGCGATCATGTGGTGGACGCGATGCTCCGGCTTCTCGATGTGGCCATAGAGCATGGTGCAGTTGGTTTTCAGGCCAAGACGATGCGCCGTATCATGGATGGCGAGCCAGACTTCCATGTTGGCCTTTTCGGGGCAGATTTTGCGGCGTACCTCCCAGTGGAAGATTTCCGCGCCACCGCCCGGCATGCTGTCCAGCCCGGCATCGATCAACCGTGTCAGCACTTCTTCATGGGAAAGCCCGGTCAGTTGCGCGAAGAAGTCGATCTCGACGGCGGTGAAGGCTTTCAGGTGGATGTGGGGAAACTCGCGCTTGAGTACCCGCAGCAGGTCTTCGTAATACTCAAAACCCAGTTTGGGGTGCAGGCCGCCGACGATGTGGAATTCGCGCACTCCCGCTTCAACGTCAGCGCGAACGCGATCCGGTATCTCTTCCGGCATGTAGGTATACGCGCCTTCTTCATTGTCGCTGGTGCGGGCAAAGGAGCAGAAGTTGCAGTGAAAGGCGCAGACGTTGGTGGGATTGATGTGACGATTCTTGTTGAAATAAACCTTGTCGCCGTGTAGTCTTCGGCGCACGACCTGAGCCAGCTTGCCGATGCGAATGACGTCGTTCTGCTCAAACAGCCAGACGCCGTCATCATAGCTCAGACGCTCGCCTGCATAGACCTTGTCGGTGATGCTCTGCCAGTCGCTCATTACTCGCTCTTCCCGCACAGTCTCCGCCAGAGAGTGTTATGTTTACAACGTTCAGAATGTTCTGAATTTCACGATTATTGATGAGTATAGGGAATATCGTGGATGATGTAAAGCAACACAATTCTACATGTTCGAAGGTCGAAAGCGAAAAGACCCGCATGGCTTCTGCTCTCGATACTGCATTAAGTAACGCGGTGCTGCGTCACCTGCGCGTCCCGCAGACCGGACCATCTTTGGAACTGCTCGATGCGCTGGTTGCCGGTTATGTCCGTACCGTGCCGTGGGAGAGCGCGTTTCGTATTGTCCGGCGCGCGCGCACGAACCAGACGGAGGACTGCCCGCGCTGGCCTGAACAATTCTGGCAAGACGCGCTCGAACGAGGCGGCGGCGGAACCTGTTTCGAAAGCAACTACGCCTTTTTCGCCTTGCTCCGGTCGCTCGGTTTTCACGGCTATCTGACGATCAACGATATGGGCGAAAGCATCGGCTGTCACACCGCCATTGTGATCGAGCTGGATGGCGCGCGCTGGCTGGTCGATGTCGGCCTGCCACTGCACGTGCCCTTGCCGCTGACCGGCGCGACCGCGCAGCGCGAAGGGCCATTGCACACGTATACCGTCCAACCGGAAGCCGGCAATCGCTATACCATCACGCGCGACCGTCACGGAAGCCCGTACTGCTTTACGCTGGTAGATACGCCGGTCGATGACGCGGACTATCGCGGGGCGACAATCAACGACTATGGCCCGGATGGCCTGTTTCTCAATCGAGTTATCGTCAGCAAGATCATTGACGAACGGCTCTGGCGTTTCAATAGCGATGAAAAGCCGCTGCACCTCCAACGCTTTGACGGGGAAACGCGGGTCGATTTGCCGCTCGACGGCGATCCATCGCTTGCCATAGGCGACCGCTTCGGTATGGATGTCGCAACCGTGCGCGAGGCGCTCAGTCTGGTTGATGTCCGGTGAGCCACGGTACGCTTTCACAATTGCCCCATGTTGCCTGAACTGACTTCCCGGCTGCCAACGCGGCGACCTCCCATCAGCCCACAGCGCATTGTGCTGATTTTGCCGTGTTGCATTGGCGACGTTGTCCTCGCTACGGCGACGTTGAAGGCGCTGCGGCGTGGCTATCCCAACGCGCATATCGTCTGGGCGGTTGGCTCGTGGTCGAAAGCTGCGATCGAAAATCATGATTTGCTCGATGCCGTGCTCGATACCGGCGCTGAAGCGCTTCCGGTTCGCTCTCCCAGTGGCTTCATCCGTTTTGTCCGCCAGTTGCGCGCCGGTCAGTTCGATCTCGCGGTGTCGCTTGTTCGCTCCCCGCTGATGAGTCTGGCGGTGCTGCTCTCCGGCATCCCGTTTCGTGCGGGATTGGATAGCGCGGGACGTGGCTTTGGCTACAACCTGCGCGCGCCCATCGACCCGAATGCGAGGCGCAACGAGGCCGATCTCTATCTCGATGTGGCGCGTGTTCTCGGCCTTTCCGTCGACGATTGCAAAGCGAACGTGCCAGTACGCGAAGCCGATGTGATGGCAGTTCGGGAACGCATGGAGGCGTTGGGGATAACCCGGTATCTGGTGATCAATCCGGCGGGTGGTTCCAACCCCGGCATGGTGATGGATGTCAAGCGCTGGCCTGCTGCCAACTTCGCTGAGCTGGGTAACAGATTATCAAAGCGTCTGGAGGCGAAGATCGTCCTGCTCGGTGGCCCCAAAGACGGTCACCTCCTTGAAGCGGTGCAGGGAGGGCTGACCGGCCCGGCGGTTACGTTCGCGGGCGTTCTGTCGTTTCCTGAAATTGGGGCGCTGGCTCGTGAAGCGGTTGTGTATATCGGCAACGATACCGGGCTGACTCATTATGCCGCAGCGGCGGGCGCGCGAACCGTGATGATCCTCGGCCCGTCTGACCCGGTGCGTTATGCCCCGTTTACGAGCAACAGCGTCGCTCTCTGGAAACCGGCTGAAGTACACGCGCGTGGCGTCGCCGCCGGCGCTCCAACCGGCTGGGATTGGGCGAGGGATGGCATCTCCGTTGATGAGGTCGAGGCTCGCGTGATGGCGTTTTTGGGCATGTGTTAGCCATGGTAGTTGTCACAATTCTCTAACTATGCAAATTTATGCAACCGCTTGCATTGCTTGTCAAACCTTCATATAGTGTGTGCAAGCGCTTGTGTAAACACATTTTGCTTTGAATAACGATTATGGCAACGCTTCAAGACGTAGCCCGGCGTGCTAACGTCTCTTTGTCAACGGCGTCTCGCATCCTTGCCGAAGTGCCTGACAAACGCTTCAGCTACAGTGAGGCGACACGCGAGCGCGTACTGCGGGCTTCGCTCGAACTTGGATACAAGCCGAATCTCGCCGCCCGTGCGCTCGCATCCGGGCGGACAAACATTCTCGCGGCAGTTTTCCCGCGGGTATATGACACTCCGTTCACAGCGCTGGCTTCGCTGCAAATCCTCGCCAGCTTGGAAGAAGCCTGTTCTCGCCGTGGCTACCATCTTCTCATTAGCTCACCTGCGCTGGACGCGCCGGACGCGGAAGCCGGGCTGCGGAACTTGCTGGACGGGCGTTACGTCGATGCTGTGATATTCGATCGTCATTTTGCCAGCGACCCTATCGCCAGCCTGGTACGGGCCTACAACGTTCCCATGTTGGCGCTGGGTTATGCTGAGGACGCCTGTTTTGTGCGGTCCGACGGCTTTACCAGCGGACGCTTGCTGCTTCAGCATCTGGTCTCGCTTGGCCATAGAAACATCGGCGTGATTGCCGTTGCCGATGGCGTTCATCTGGGGGTTGACGAGTGCCTGAAGGGCCTGCAGGCCGCTGCCGTAGAATGCGGGCTTGATGCCGGGGCGTTTCCCAGACTCGACGGCACGTTATCTCGCCAGAGTGGGTATGAAGCCGCGCTCGGTCTGCTACAGGAGCATCCAGAGCTCACGGCTCTCATCGCCCTGAATGACCGGATGGCGATGGGGGCGATTCAGGCAGCGCACGAACTCGGCCGGCGTGTGCCCGATGACCTGAGTGTCGTTGGTCACAACAATCTGCCACAGGCAGCAGAGTTTTCCCCCGGTCTGACGACCATTAACCAACGGCTTGAGCAATGGGGCGAGATCGCGGTTGATATCGTCGTTCGCATGTTGAATAGAGAACCGGCAAATTCGGTGATTCTGCCTGTTGAACTGATTGTGCGTGAATCTTCAGGGCCGCCGCCGGAAAGGTAGTCAAAACAGATAGTTACTCCTGCCGGTGTCACAATGCTTCATCTTGTCTGGAATGCGCTTGAGGAGAGTTAAGTTTTGGGGAAAGTGCGGAACGTTCTGTTTATCATGGTTGACCAGATGCGCGCTGACTGTATGGGGGTGGCGGGCCATCCTGTCGTCAGGACGCCTCATCTGGACTGGCTCGCATCGCGCGGCATTCTTTTTTCCCACGCCTATGTCCAGACTGCGGTATGCGGCCCCAGCCGGATGTGCACCTATACAGGCCGCTACACGCACGCGCATCGTTCGTACTGGAACGAAGTTCCGCTTCCGCTGGACGAAAAGACAATTGCCCATTACGCGCGCGCCGCGGGGGTTCGCGCTGCTTTGTGCGGCAAAACGCACCACACGCCAGACACGCAGTTCATCCGCTGGCTTGAGGAACGTGGCTTCAAGCCAGATCCCATTGATACGACGAACGCGGGTTTTGAGCCGTGGGAAGTCAATGAATTCTGGGGTGACGGCTGGATGCAGCACCTGAAGTCTCAGGGCTATGATCTACCGTTCGACAACCCCATGATGGCGGCCTTTCTTGTGCAAACGCCGGATGGCAGAAGGATGAACGGATGGCGGTTCGAAGCGGCGCGTTATCCGACGGTCATCCGGGAAGAGGACAGCGACACCGCCTTCATGACCCGCCGGGCGATGGAGTTCATCGCGGACGCGGGCGAGCAGCCGTGGCTATTGCACCTGTCCTATCTGAAACCGCATTGGCCGAATGTCGCGCCTGCGCCATATCACAACATGTACGACCCCGCCGATGTTGTGCCGCCAGTGCGGGATATCGGCGAACTTGACAATCCTCATCCACTGCTTGAGCCATTTCGTGTGGAGCGTCGCAGCCTGCCGTTCGATGATGAGGAGACGTGGCGGCAGATGCGCGCTACCTACTATGGGTTGATCACGCAAATCGACGACCATTTGGGACGCCTGTTCCGGTTTCTCGAAGCCCGCGGCCGCATGGACGACACACTGATCATTTTCATGTCCGATCATGGCGAATACATGGGCGACCATTGGCTCTTCGAGAAAGAATTTTTCTACGAGAGCGCAATTCGTATTCCATTGATTATCTACGACCCTGACCCACGCGCGGATGACTATCGCGGGCAAGTGGTCGATCACTTCGTCGAAAGTATCGACATTGTTCCGACGTGTCTGGACGCGCTCGAAATTCCGATCCCCGCCGCAGTTCAGGGACACAGCCTCATGCCATTTTTACGCGGAGAAACACCCGAACAGTGGCGCTCTGCGGTTTATGGTGACTGGGACTTTCGCTTTTATCAGGCATCGCAGCAGCTTGGCCTTGAAGGCGATCAGTGCCGTGCGTGGATGGTGCGCGACCGGCATTACAAGTACGTACATTTCGCCGGGTTGCCGGATATGCTGTTCGACTTACGTGCAGACCCCGACGAATTGCACAACCTTGCCGGAGACTCGGAATACAAGGAGGTGGTCGAAGCCTATAAGACGAAGTTGCTTGAGTGGCGCCAACGGACGGAGGACAACCGCCGCGGCCAGGAGTTGGAAGACCGTATAGGCCGTACGGGTGTCTCGTGGGTGCCGGACGAACTTGTCTGGTGGGAATAGAACAAGAGTGAAAGGACCAAAAATGATTAAGCGAGTTAGTTCTGTACTGCTCCTATGCCTGATCGTAAGCCTTCTTGTCGCCGCGCCCGTGCCCGCTCAGGAGGAGATTACGCTCCGTTTTATGGGCTGGATCGGGCTTTTCGAGTTTTATGTACCGGCCTGGGAATACATGATCGAGGAATTCGAAGCCCGGCATCCCGGCGTGACAATTGAATATATCGGCACGCCATTCGAGGAAACGCTCAATCAGGCAACGGTTGCTATTCTGGGGAACAACGCGCCGGACATCATTCAGGCGGTGGCAAGCTGGACTCCTCAGTTAAATGCGATGGGCGCGCTGGCTTCGCTCGATGGGTTGATCGACCCGGAAGTGATCGAAAATACGCCGGAAGCGGCACGCGCGGCGCTTACTTATGATGGTTCCTTGAAAGCGCTGGAATGGGTTCCCGCGCCCATCGTCATGGTTTACAACCGTAACCTGCTGGAAGAAGCAGGGCTTGATCCCGATTCGCCGCCGCAAACGTGGGAAGAATTCGTCGACGCGGTTGAACGGATTTGCGCGCTTCCGGCTCGTGAAGATGGAAGCTCGGTGTTCGGTGTTTCGCTCCGTACGGCCCGGCATCCCAATTCCGGTCACTGGTCGCTGCCTGTGATCTGGGGATTTGGCGGCGATCTCATAAACGAGGCTGGCGAAGTTGTGGTGGACGAAGAGCCAGCCGTCAACGCTTTTGAGTGGTACAAAAACGTTGTGACCTCTGGTTGCAGCCCGGAAGGCTTCGGTGTTCAGGAGTCGCGCAACGTCTTCATGCAGGGCCGCGCCGGTTTCATCTTTGAAGGCCCGTGGGTGCGCGGTCTGGTCAACTCGCTGACGGAGGGCGAATGGACGGTTGCGCCGGACGGGGACGTTTGGCTGGCCCCCATGCCTGCCGGACCTGACGGCAGCCGCCGCATGATCTCGAATTCACATGTGCTCGTTATTTCCGAGCAGTCGCCGCACAAAGAACTTGCCGCTGAGTTCATCCAGTTCATCACAACCGATCTTGAAGCAGTCAACCAGTACTACGAGGTCAGCGACCAGTTGTCGACCGCGCAGCTTGACTTGCTGACGAGCGGCGCAATGGGCGAGGACGAGTACGTTCAGATCTTTGTCGACGCCATGGCGAATGCGGACCCGGTGCCGGTCCAGCATCCACAGTGGGATGCGATGGCTGATGTGCTGTCGCTGTCGTTGCAGCAGTTATTCCAGGGTGCGGATACCGCCGAAACGCTGCGGAACGCGGCGAGCGAGATCGAACAGTTGTTAGCTAGCTAACACGTTTTTCCGGAACGCGAGGGGCTGCTTTGCCTGATCGTGAAGCGGCCCCTCGCCGAGCCGGCACTCCAATTCACGAAACGCAGTCTAAGGTTCACGACAGGTGATTCTCAATAAGCGGGCACGCTTTGTATTTGTCTCATTCCTGCTTCTGCCAAGCGTGTTGCTGGTAGCGGTTTTCATCATCTACCCGCTGGCTAATGGCGTCCGGCTTAGCTTTACCAACGCCTCTCCGCTACGACCGCTGACGCGCTATATCGGGCTGGAGAACTATATCAAACTGCTGTCCGACTCGACCTTCTGGGAGGTGCTCTACAACAGCGTCCTGATCATCGGTGTATCAACCGCGCTTTCGCTCGTCGTGGGTTTTCTGCTGGCGCTTGCCTTAAATACAGGGCTGCGCGGCACATGGGTATTTCGCACCGCGATTTTTCAGGTGTGGGTTGTGCCGTGGATCGCGGCTACGATCCTATGGGGATGGCTGTTCAACAGCGAATACGGCATCATCAACTACACGCTTCAACAGACCGGTCTGACTGCTGAGCCGCTCTCGTGGCTGGCCCGCCCCGCGCTGGCGCAACTGGTCATGATTCTGGGCTTTGTCTGGCGCACCATTCCGTTCATGATGGTCGTATCATTGGCGGCGCTTCAGGGAATCCCGCAGGAACTTCTGGAAGCGGCGGCAATCGACGGCGCATCCTATTTGAAACGCCTTCGCTTCGTAACGATCCCGCTTGTTCGCAATGTGCTGCTGACAGTTGGCCTGTTGCAGGCGGTTCGCATGTTTCAGGAAATCACCATGCCCTGGGTGCTTACGCAGGGCGGCCCGGTGAATGCCACAACGACGCTCAGCCTGCATGCCTACAAGCTGGCATTTCAGCGTTGGGAATTTGGCCTGTCGTCGGCTGTAGGAACTTTGTGGCTGGTGTTCCTGCTCGTGTTCGCGGTGATTTATATGAAATTGCTGGTCAGGGAGAGGGAGTAAATAACGCGTGAGTTCTGTAACTTCACAATTCCCTGCAAGCAAGCCGGTCTGGAGGGGCGCCGTGCGCTACCCCAGAAATGTGGCCGGGCGGATTTTGCTGTATGTAGCCATCCTGTTCTCGCTCATCGCCATGCTGTTTCCGATAGGCTGGATGCTTTCGACAGCCTTCAAGCCCGCGAGCGAGGTTTTTGCGTTTCCTCCAACCTGGATTCCCGCAAATCCAACGTTTGAAGCTTTTCGGGGCGCAATCACCGGGCCGTTGGCGCGCTTTTTTCTGAACAGTTTCATCGTGGCCGCCGGAACCACCCTGCTCGCCACATTCAGTGGCGCGCTGGCGGCATATGCGCTTTCACGTTTTCCTTTTCGTGGCAGCCAGAGTTTGCTGCTCTTCTTTCTGGCGTCTCTGGCTTTCCCGCTGCCACTGCTCATGATTTCCATGTACATGATGTTCGCGCAGCTTCGGTTGCTCAACAGTTTCTGGGCGCTCATCATCGGCCATACGGTAATCACGCTTCCCATCGTCGTCTGGCTGCTCAAATCGTTCTTCGACACCTTGCCTCGTGAGGTTGAAGAAGCGGCATATATTGACGGCGCAGGGCCATTTCACACCTTAATACGCATTGTTTTTCCGATGTCTCGTCCTGGGTTGGCGGCTTCGAGCATTTTCATCTTTGTCACGTCGTGGAACGAGTTCATGTTTGGACTGACATTCACCAGTTCCAACGAACTCCGTCCGCTGCCCGCCGGGATCAGTCTGGTCTTTCTTCAGGAATTTCAGTATCGCTGGCCTGAAATGATGGCGGTTGCGACCATCGCGACGATACCGATTCTGGCGCTGTTCCTGTTCTTCCAGCGGCAGTTCATTCAGGGACTCACTGTAGGGGCGGTAAAGGGCTGACCGGCCCTTTTTAACCTTTCTTTTCCGCGCTGTTTGCCAGTTTCTGTCTCACGCGCTGCTCGACCGGGTTGGGGCCGGTCTTGTCCTCGCTGCGTTCCTGACGGATGTATGGCAACGCTTCCGGCAGAATGTAGCCGTTGGCCGAGGCATGGAGCGCCGCCTCAACGGTGTCCTGCACCAGCAGCAGCTCGGAGCCGGCTGCCTTTACCTGAGCTGCAATCGTCTGGATATTGGCCCGTTTCTTTTCGCCAACGTCCCGAATGTAGATGACTTTGATGCGCCCCGGATGATCGAGTACGACCTGTAGATAGATTTCCGGGTCCAGTTCACCGCTGTCGCCGATCAGCAGGAAGGGCAGGTCTGGATAGGTGGTCAGCAGTTCGTGAATGGCCGCCAGTTTATGCTTGCGCCGGTTCGGGCGAATGAGTTGGTCCCGGCGCAGACCGAGACGGGTCATATGTAGCGGCCCCGCTGGAATGCCGCGAATCTCGAAAAAATCGACGATCAGATCGTAAAGGTTCCACGGGCCGCTGGTAACGTAATAGATCGGGTTGTAACCGTTATTTGTCCCACGTTGCAGCGCATGGTAGAAGGCCGCTACGCCTTCAAACGGCAGGCGGGTGTGAGCGTTCTTGAGCAGGGTGTTGCGGACCAGCTTGAGCAGATTGACGACGTCGGACTGAATGACCGTGTCGTCCAGATCGCTGATTACGCCGAATTGGGCATCCGGCGGCGGGACGAAGATTTCGGCGGATGCCCCGGCGGTGGGGCGGCGTGGCCCCGGATAATCGACCAGCTCCAGTTCGACCTGATAGACATGCTGCTCAGGCGTCAGCAGCGCGGGATCGGGCGCAAACGCGAACTCGAAATAGCCTTCCCGGTCGGCTACCGTGGTCTGGGTAACGCTGCCAAAACGCGCGCGTACAGTCGCGCCGCGAATCTCTTCGCTGGCGAAGCGGCGATACATATTCAGCAGATTGAGCCAGGCGGAATCGTCATCTCGCGGTGGGGCAATCGCGCGGTTTTCGATCACGCGGCCGCTGAGGAAAAACCGGTCTGTCGAGCCATGCCCACGGTAGGGCACGATCATGACCTGATTGACTTTGCCAAGGCGCTTGCGTAACCGGTATTTCAGGGCATCGACGCGATCTTCGACGCCATAGGCCGCGCGCGTCAGGGCTTTTTTCCAACGGAGCATGTATGGTCTGCCTGTGGCGTCCTTTCAACTGCTGCCCAATAGGGGCGGGATGTACCAGCAACCGCCACACCGGCGGCGCGATCCTGTCCGCATTGTAGGCCAAAACGTGCGCCGGTCAATAAAAGGTCGCAGATGAGCGCAGGCTAGCTCACGGTTTGCCAGCGCAAACACCGGCGCGCGCCGTGCTCTACCGGGCCGGAATGGTTATCTCGCCGGCCAGCACATAAGCGCTTTCCGATCCGGGGACATCGGCCAGAACCGGGAAGCGCGCGCCATCGGGATAGGTGTACCAGCCAGCGTAAGCGCGATAGAGGCCGGGCGGCAGATCGTGCGGAAGCGCCAGTTCCACAATCTCGGCAAGCTGCTCGCCCGCCTCGCGCTCTCCCAACGTTGTATCCACCTGTGCCACCAGTTCACCCGCTGCGTTCAGCAGATGCACGAACCGAATTTCATTCTCGTTGCGTGGCTCGTCGAAGCGCCACCACAGCCAGACCGCAAGGCGGTTATCGGTAACGTCTGCCGGTCGCGCGCCCATCAGCGTCACACCGCCAGCGAAGGGAACCGGCCTGAAGTCGTCCTCGACCAGCGATCCGAAGGCGGCGTCGCTCAGCGCGACGGCGCGACAACGCAGCGCTGCGTCGTGGGCGGCAGGGCACGGCGGATCAACCTGCAGTGAGATCGTGTGATAACCGGCTTCGAGCGGCAGCGGCACGCGAAGGTTTTGTTCGCCATCTATTGTCCATGTGCCAATCTGGATGCCGTCCAGTTGGAGGGTTGCGGTGCGCTGCTGCGCTTCGAGCGTTGCCTCAAAAAGCGCCCAGCCTGTAGCCGGTGCATAGACATAGGCGTCGGTTTGATCGGTAACGGCTTCATCCTGCATCGGCAGGGCAGTAAATTGTGCTGGATTCGCGGGGTCGGGCGGCTCAAACACGGCGAGTCGGTCGTCCCTGTAAATGGGATCGCCAAGTTGTTCCCGCGCGCGGGCCATCAGGTGGCCGTTATCGTCGTATTCACGGTGAACGATCACGAGGTCCGCGCCCGCTTCGTTTAGCAGCGCCGGATCGAGCGTTTCCTGCAATAGCGTCAGTTTGGCCGGATCGACCGGCGTGATACGGGTCACCTGCCCGGCAACCAGCGCCTGTTCGTGAACGGTCTGGAGATAGATGGCCTGTTTTGCGGCCACGAGGTTTTTCCACGGAACGTCGAACACCGCCCGGATATCGTCGCGTTCGGCCAGCGCTTCGATCGCGGCTGGCCGGAAGGCGGGTGTGGTTGGGAGCGGCCAAAATGCCTGATACTCAAACAGCATCAGGCCCGCCAGTATTCCGGCCACAGGCCAGCGCGCGCGCCCCAGACGTGGCCACAGATAAGCCAGCGCGAAGGCGGTGAGCACGGCGACGGCCAGCGCCAGCGTGAAGTTGAAGCGCCCCGGCGTGCGCGCCAGATTGAGCAGCGGCAGCGCGTCAATGAGCGCCCCCGGCAGCGGTAGAAAGGTTTCGTAGCCGGCGATGTGCAGGCGTAACGGCTGGTCGAGCAGCTTGAGCAGCGGCCCAAGCGACAGGCCATAAGCGACGATGCCGAGCGCCGCCCACCAGCGCGCTGCCCGCATCTTCCAGAGCGCTAGCAATGCCAGCACGCCGGCCACCAGACCGGCATAGGCGTAGCCTTCGTCGATGTTGATTCCAAGGACGCGGTGCGTGTATTCCAGTTGGCCGAAGAGCGGGTGGAAAAACGACGGCGTGACCGCTGCCAGCAGGTCGGCGCTGTAGCGCACCGCGCCGCCCGCCTCGCTGATCGCCGCCGAGGTCAAAGTCGCGCGGGCGACCGGGATGAGGAACAGGCCCAGAGCGACCGCGCCCAGTGTCAGTGCCGGGACAACGCGGGCCAGCCGCTTCCACTCCCGCCGCAGCGTCAGCCTGAATAGAAACAGGGCCGAGACCGGCAGCAACACGTAGATGACCTGCAGCGTGTGGCCGAAGGTTGACATGACGAACAGCAGCGCGGTCAGAACAAACCGGCGCTTTGAAAAGCGTTCACTCAGGCGGAAGAGCGCGTACAAAAACAGCGGAACCGGCCACTGCACCATTAATCCGGCATGGCCTGCCCCCAGATGCCCCTGCATCGTCGGGAATGCGAGGTAGACCAGCCCGGCCAGCAATGCGGGGCCGAACTGCCCGCGCGTCAGATAGAGCGCGAGCCAATACAGCGCCAGCCCGTTAAGGACGAGCGACAGCAGAATCGACAGATTGTAGGCGGCGGGCAGTGGCATGACGAAGGCCAGCAGCCACGCCGGGAAGAACTGAAGCGGGTGCGCCCACAGCGTGATGCCTTCGATACCGTTCGGATAACCGAGCATCGACTGGTAGAACAGATCGTTGCCGGTTTGCAGCGCATATTTGAACCACCAGATGTGATGCGCCATTTCGTAGGCATCACTGTAGCCAAAGCCGGTGAACTCCGTCGTCAGTTTTGTGACCAGCGGCCACGTGATAAGCAGCGCCGCCAGCAGATAGACGCCAGCAGCAGCCAGATGATGTCGCAAGCGCGGGAAAGTCATCGTCGCGTTGTCTCGGTGTAGCCGGCGCGCAGCACATCGAACGCGCCCTGATTTCAAGCCGCGCTATTCTATACGATTTGCCGGCAGGTGAAACATTCCGCCGGTTTAGCGCGTGCCAGCCCTGCAGAAGAGCGCATTGGCAGACTTCTCGCCGTCCGGCGCTTAATCGGTTGCGGGCGCAGCTTCCAGCCGGTGTATGATGACAGCGTTGCACTCCAGCGGTTCGGGCGCTTGCGGCGGGCAGGCGGGCGTCAGCGAGAGCGCGAGGCGATGGTAACCTGCGGGCAGGGTTGGCGGAACCTCAAGGACGCCGTGACCTTCCGCCCGCCAGAACGTGACAGGCTGCTCGTCCAGTTCAAGCGTCACCGTTTGCGTGTCGCCGCTGTACTCGACCGCGATTTCGATCTGTGTCTCATTCGGTGTGTAGACGTAGGTTTCCAGCCGGTCGTGCAGCGTCATCTCCGATAACGGCAACGCGACGAATCCCGGCGCTCCATCCGGTTCTGGCACGTCAAAAACCGCGAACCGTTCGTCTTCGTAGAGCGGCGGGCCGAAGCGGTCGTGCAGCGTTGCCTCAAGTACGCCTGCTTCGTCATCCCATTCTCGGTGCAGGATGATGACGTCGGCCCCGGTGGCGTCCAGCAGCGCCGGATCGAAGGTCGCCTGCAGGATGGTCAGTTTGGCCGGGTCAATGGGAGTCTGGCGGGCGATATGCCCGGCGATCAGCGGGCGCTGGTGGCCTGTTTGCAGCCAGAGGCCGGCTTTGGCCGCGAGTGGGTGCTGCCACGGCACGTCGAAGACGGCCCGAATGTCATCGCGGGTCGAAAGCGCGCGCACCGGTTCGGGGACGATGCCTTCTACCGTCGGCAGGTCTGGCAACGTGCCGGATGCGTTCCACCAGAACTGGTAGTCGTAGAGGATCAGCGCGATCAAGATAAGGGTTGCCGGTCCAGCCCGGCGGTGGTTCAGCCGTGAGGCCAGCCATCGCGCGCCATACGCCGCCATCATGGCGACGGCCAACGCCAGCGTGAAGTTGAAGCGTCCGGGCGTGCGCGTAATGCGGATGATGGGCAAATCGTAGATCGCGGCCCACGGCAGGACGATGCGCGTGCTGTAATCGTCGATCACGACGCTGACCAACTCGCCCCCGGCTTTTAGCAGCGGCCCAAGTGACATGATCCAGGCCAGCAGGGCCAGCAGCAGCCACCAGCGCGCGCGCCGCCGTGTCGCAGCGCCGATCAGCGCAAGCACGCCCGCGACCAGACCGATATAAGCGGCGTTCTCAAACGGGTCGATGCCGAGGATGCTGGCGGCCAGTGTGTTGTCGCGGTGCAGCGGGTGCATGAACGACGGCGCGAAAATCGCCAGCAGGTCGGCGCTGTAATCGACCACACCGGTCGTCAGTCGCATGTAAGCTGGCTCCCGGCTTGCGCTCAGCAGTCCGGGCAGCGCGAAGATCAGCGCCAGCAGGCTTCCGAGCGCCACTACGACCGCGAGATGGGCCAGCGCTCTCCAGTTGCGTTGCCAGATCAGGGACAGGGCGAAGACCAACGTGACCGGCGCGGTTGTGAAGATCACCATCTGCGTGCTACCCCACGCGCTGAGCATGAATAACAGCGCTGCCGGGATCAGCCAGCGCGTTGCGCCGGTATCGCGCAGGTACAGCAGCGCGCAGGCGTACAGGGGAACGGGCCACAGGGCCAGCAAACCCGTATGCCCGGCGGCGAGATGCCCCTGAACGGTCGGATAGGCCATAAAGACAGCCCCCGCGAGCAGGGCAGGCCAGCGCTGTCCGGTCAGGCGGCGGGCCAGCACAAAGGCCGACCAGCCGTTCAGCGCCAGCCGGATCAGCAGGCTCAGGTTAAAGGCCGCCGGCAGCGGCATGAAAAGGCTGAAAAGCCATGCCGGAAACGACTGGAGTGGAAAGCTCCAGAGCAGCGCGCCGTCCAGACCATCGGGGTAGCCCAGCAGCGGCTGCGCGTACACCGGCTGGCCGGTTTTCAGCGCGTGGCCCAGCCACCAGATATGCCGCGCCAGTTCGTACGAGTCGCTGAAGGGATGCCCGGCGAACCGCGTGGCAAGCACGGACACGAGCGGGTAGGTGATGATGACGGCCAGCAGAAGGTAGAACAGCATGACCGCCGCGTGAATGACCAACGGGCGTGTTTGGGGCAGATACGATCGCATGCGTGCCGGATGTTGTCGTGATAAACGCTGGCGGCGGATTGTAACGGCGTGGGCAGGCTTTGAATAGCCCGGCAGAAAATTCGCACGCCGAATTAAACAGATGTCGTTGATAAAAATTCCCGATTTCGTTACACTGAGGAAAGCGAAACCGGGGAGCAGATACCGTGGCCCAAGCCATTGACCGTTTCGGGCGGGTGATTAATTACCTGCGGATTTCACTGACCGACAAGTGCAACCTGCGCTGCGTCTACTGCATGGATGAGGACATGGTCTTCAAGCCAAGCAGCGCGCTGCTGCAGGATGACGAATTGATGTTGCTGGTGAGGGTCTTTGCCAGCCTCGGCTTTCATAAGTACCGGCTGACGGGCGGCGAACCGACCGTGCGGCAGAATATTGTGGATATTGTTCGCGGCATTGCCAGTACGCCCGGCGTGCATAACCTGTCGATGACGACCAACGGCATCCTGCTCGACAGGCTGGCGAAGCCGTTGGCCGAGGCGGGCTTGCAACGCGTTAATATCAGCATTGACACCGTCGATCCTGAACGCTTCCACAAGATCACCCGCTGGGGCAAGCTGGAGGACGTCTGGCGCGGCATTGCGGCCGCCGAAGAGGCAGGGCTGACGCCGATCAAACTGAACGCGGTGGTTGTGCGGGGGTTCAACGATCAGGATGTGACCGAGCTGGCGAAACTCACGCTCGATCATCCCTGGCAGGTGCGCTTCATCGAAATGATGCCCTTTGGCGATGTGGCCGATTTCGCCCGCAGTGCCGTCGTCACCGATCAGGAAATTCGCGATCGCATCGCCGCGGAATACATGCCGCTTGAATTGCTGTACGACGGGCGACTGGATGGCGAAGCGCGCCTCTATCGCTTCCCCGGCGCAAAAGGCGAGGTTGGCTTCATCAGCACGGTCACGCAGCCCTTCTGTGCCAGTTGCAACCGCGCCCGGCTGACCGCCGATGGCGTGCTACGCCTGTGCCTGTTGCGCGACCGGGAAGTTGACCTGCTGACACCCCTTCGCAGTGGAGCGACGGAAGACGAACTCCGGCAGATTATTCTCGATGGCATCTGGCATAAGCCCTGGGGCCACGGGTTGGCCGAAAATGTCGTGCCGTTGAGCCGCGTCATGAGTCAGATCGGCGGTTAGCGCGCCTACCGGCCCCGGGAAGGAAATAATCGTATAATGGGGGTGTACAGGGCGGGGATTGTGAGGCTTATGGCGTTCCTGCCCGTCGTCTAATCGGGTTGTTCGCTCAATGAAGGCGGTGGCCATGTCAGGAACGATTGAGTCTCCCTCTGGACGGATTCTGATCGAAGATCCGCCATTTGCGCGCTTTTTGTTCAGCGATACGCGCTCCGCGCCGCTGTGGCTGTTGGTTCGTATACCGCTGGGGCTTTCATGGCTTTCGGCGGGCTGGGGGAAACTGCAAAACCCGGCCTGGGTGGAAACAGGGATGGCGCTGCGGGGCTTCTGGGAAGCTGCGGTACAGGTTCCCGAAGATGGCCGCGCACCGATTGCCTATGATTGGTATCGCAACTTCATTCAGGGCATGCTCGACGCCGAAGCCTACGTCTGGTTCGCCAAACTGATCGCGTTGGGCGAGACACTGATCGGCATCGCGCTGATCATCGGCGCGTTTGTCGGCATCGCGGCCTTCTTCGGCGCGTTCATGAACTGGAACTTCATCATGGCCGGCTCGGCCAGTACCAACGGGCTGTTGGGGCTGGCGGCGGTGCTGCTGATTCTGGCGTGGAAGGTTGGCGGCTACTGGGGCGCGGACTATTTCCTGCTGCGCTGGCTGGGAACGCCGTGGCAACGACCACGACGAGGAGGCGAACCTGCGCGGGAATCAACATGATGGCTTGCAGCCCCTTCTCCGCAACATGCTATGCCGGAGAAGGGAGGGCTTGAGCGTTTCCGCTATCGGCAAATGATCCGCTAGAGGGGCGCGGCGTCGCTGGAAAGGCGCTTACGACTCCACCTGTTCCGTTTCGGCACGCTTCTGGCGTGCCTTTTGCTGCAAGGGAAACGGATCGACGCTGCCGTTCGCCACGCCCATCATTTGCTGGATAAGCTGAAGCTCTTCCAGCGTCAGTTCGCCCATCGTGCCGTATTCGTTATCGTGGCGATCGGTTCCGAATGCCCGGTGAAACGCAATGCGCTGAAACTGAATCTGTGCCATGTCGCGCACCATCAACGCGCCGGGATTGAACGGGCGGATGATGAAATCGCTTGGGCGCACGAGTAGCAGGCCGACTGCCAGTATGGCGACGCCCACCCATTGGGCCGGGGCCAGCCGCTCACCGAGCACGAAGAAAGCGAGGCACAACGCGACGCCGATTTCGCCCACCGCCAGCACCGCCGTTTGCAGGCTGCCCAGAATTTTGACGCCGGAAAACATCGTCAGCCGGGACAGGGCGGTGCTTATCGCCAGCGCAAGGATTGGCCCGGACGCTGTTGCCATGGCATCTGGCGACAATCGCTGGCCGACTGCCGCCCACACCATGACGACCAGTACCGCCATGGACGTGAGAATATAGAGCGTGGCCGTCGGCGCAGGCATTTCAAACAGCACGTATTCGCTGAGGATGACCATACCGGCGAACATCAGCGCGTTGGCCAGCATCAGCCCGACGCCAAGCCAGTTCACCGGCTCATTGCTGAAACCGGTGATCAGCGCCAGCGCAACCAGCACCATGCCCACGCGCAGCAGCAGACGCCGCGAAATGCGCTCCCCGCCGATGCGCGTCAGCAGAATTGCGAAGATCAAATACGCGCCGTTGAGAAGCTGTACCAGCGACGCATCGAGCAGGCCCAGCCCACCGTAATAGAACAACGAGCCGATGCCGTTGACGACACCGACCACGATGCAGCCCAGCAAGCCCGCCGGATAGATATAAATCCAGCGGCGGAAGAACACGGCGTAGATCAGCCATAACAGGGCGGCGGCGATGCATGTTCGCACCGCCGCCACGGTGAAAGGGTCTGCGCCGCCGTTGATCGCCAGCTTGCCAAAAATCGGCGCCAGGCCGAGCAAGACCGGCGTCAGCATGGCGACCACTATCCCCTGTCGTGCTGCAGCTCGGTTCTTCATCTCGACAAATGCCTCGGCGCCGTGCAGCTCGCGTCAGTTCAGCTTGTGTACCAGATTTTCGACCAGCGTGTCGTCCAGAGCCGAGCCTTTTTGCAGCAGCATGTCCACCTGTTCGTTTAGCTGTTTGCGCTCTTTGGCCGTCAGCTCCTTGGCCGTCACGACGACGATGGGAATTTGCGTCAGTTTTGGATCGGCCTTCATGTTGTTGATGATGGTAAAGCCGTCGACATCGGGCATCATCAGGTCGGTGATGACCATATCCGGTTCGAACTGGTAAATCAGGTTTAGCCCTTCCGCGCCGTTGGTAGCGATTTGCACTTCAACGTTGCTATGCGCCCGCAGGATGCGCTCAATCAGCCGGGCCGCGTCGAGATTGTCTTCGATGATGACGATTCGCCGCACCTTGTCCACATGCTGCAGCGCGGAGAGAAGCCCTTCCTCCGGCATGACCGGGGTCTTGAGGCGTTTCGAGAGATCGAACGTTCGCTGCCACTGCTGCCCCAGAATCGTGGTTTCCACGGGCAGCGTGTGGCCGGAGCAGTTCACCACGACCACGTCGTCGGGTTTGATGATGCCCTGCTGCACCATCTTGAACAGGCCCGCGAATGCCGTGCCGACCGCCGGCTCGACGGAAATACCATCGGTGCGTGCCAGCACGCGAATGGCGTTGAAAGTCTCCTCGTCGGTGGCGTCGATGAAGTAGCCGCCGTGCGCTTCGACATAATCGTAGAGTAGTTCGTAGGCGCGGCCCGGATTGCCGGTTGCCAGCGTGGTGATGAAGGTCTGCGGATTGTCGTTTGGCGTAGCGATACGCTGTCCCCGGCGGAACGCCTCGACCATCGGCGCGCAACCGCTGGCCTGAATCATGCCGAGGGCCGGCATTTTGTCGACCAATCCAACGTCGTAAAGCTCGCGGAAGCCCTTGCCGACGCCGATTGGCCCCATGCCGCCGCTGACCGCCTGCAGGAACCAGTCGGGAGAGCGCCAGCGCTTGCCGCCTTCGAACTCGTTGCCGAGTTGTTCGGCGATTTCGTACGCCATCGTTTTCATGGCTTCGATTGCCGCCACACTCTTGATGCCGCGGTCGAGGAAGATGCCCTTTTGCCGGGCGAAGCGCGCGGCCAGTTCCTTGGTCTGGTCGTAAGTGCCGGTGATCTTGATGACTTCCGCGCCATACAGCGCGGCTTCACGCATCTTTTCGTTCGGCGTCATACTGGGGAAGAACGCCCACAGTTTGATGCCGGCGCGAGCACAGTAGGCGGCATAGGCGATGGCGACATTGCCGGTGCTGGCGACCACCAGTTCATCGACACCCATTTCCTTGAGCGCCGAAATCGCCACGGTCGCCTGCCGGTCCTTAAAGCTGCCGGTTGGCCCCTGCCGTTCGTCCTTGATGTAGAGGTGCTTCAGGCCCAGATTGGCGGCCAGCGTCCGCGACTTAATCAGCGGCGTGCCACCTTCGCCCAGGCTGACGATGTTGGTCTGATCGTAGATAGGCAATACTTCGTGATAACGCCACAGGTTGATGCGGCGGTGCTTGAGTTCTGCCGTCCATTGCGTAATATCGACCTCGAATTCGTAACGCGCTTCGAGGATGACCTCTCCGCATTCCGGACAGCCTGAAATATTTTTGTCGAGCGGAACGCGCGTGTGGCAGTGTATGCACTCCAGTTCGATGTGCCTGCCACCGCGCCCGGTATGATGAGTCACGAGTCAGTTCACTCCGTTCGTTCGGCCTAAATGCGTTTTCACGCCATCAATAAACTTCTGGTGCGCTCCGAGGCTGATGTCGGTTTTCATCAGCACATCGAGGTTTCGCAGCCGTTCGCGTTCTTCGGCGGTCAGCGTTTCCCCGGTTACGACCAGAATCGGGATCGCCGCCGTCTCCGGATTGGCGCGCAGTTCTTCGGCTACGGTAAACCCGTCCATCTCCGGCATTCGCATGTCGAGGATAATCAGGTCGGGGCGTCGTCGCGCGACCAGGGCGATGCCATCCTGACCATTGTTCGCACTGAAAACCCGATAATTGCCGTGTTCCTGTAGCAACTCCGATAGCAGGCGCACGCTTTCCGGCTGGTCGTCGATGATGAGAATCCGGTCGATGGCGCTATCCTGTTCGGCGTCATGTACGGTCTGGATGAGGACTTCGGGCATGAAGGGCCGTGAGATAACGCTGAACGCGCCCAGTTCTTCTATGCGCTGGCGCTCCGGGCTCAGGGTCACGACGATGACCGGAATGTCCGCCGTGTCGTCGCGGTTCTTCAGCCGCTCCAAAATTTCCCAGCCCGCGCCTTCTCCGAAGTTGACATCCATGATGATGACGGTCGGATGCAGGCCGGTCGCCATGGCTTCGGCCTCCAGCGGGATCGTGGCGGTGAAGATATCGAAGCCCTCGCGCTGCAGGATGCGCCGGAACTGGTCGACCATGTCGGGATTGTCTTCGATCAGCAGGATTTGCCGTTTGGACATGGCCGGCGGCTGCGCGCCTTCGATCACGGCGGGCGTCGCGCCTGCGCCGTTTGTGCCGTTGTCAGGCGTAATCGCCTGAACTTCCTGCGTGTCGTAGTCGCTGCTGCCTGCTTCCGCTTCGGCGGTTGCCGGAGGTTCGGTCGGCACGAGCACGCTGAACGTCGAGCCGACATTGACCTGCGACTTGACGAGGAGCTTGCCGCCCTGCAGCTCGCAGAGCGATTTGGCGATGACCAGACCGAGGCCGGTGCCGCCGGCCGTGCGCGTCAGCGATGAGTCGACCTGACGGAACGCCTCGAACAGCAGCGGCAGGTCCTTCTCGCTGATGCCGATGCCGGTGTCGCTGACGTCGATGCGGATCATCGTGCGCCCGGTTTCCGCATCGACTTCGGTATACGCCTTCAGCGTGATCGTGCCCTGGTGTGTGAATTTGGCCGCGTTTGACACCAGATTGAGCAGCACCTGACGGGTGCGGAATTCGTCGCCGTAGGCCTGCGGCAGCCCTGGCTCTAGCTCCACGATGATGTCGATGGGTTTGTCTTTCACCAGACCAATGCCGATTGATCGCACGGCGTCGATCACCGGCTTGACCTGGAAGTAGTCGGTTTGCAGCTCCATCTTGTTGGCGCTGATCTTGGCCTGATCGAGGATGTCGTTGATCAGGTTGAGCAGGTGCTGGCCGCTGGTATAGATCGTCGTCAGGTCCTGCTCCTGCATCTCGGTCAGCGGCCCGTCGATGCCCTTCAGGATGACGCGACTGAAGCCGATGATCGAGTTGAGCGGCGTGCGCAGCTCGTGGCTCATGTTCGCCAGAAAGTCGCTCTTCAGGCGGTCGAGCGTGCGAAGCTGCTCGTTTGAGGCCTGCACCTGTTCGAGCAGTTGCTGGTTTTGCACGATGGCCGACAGCGTTCCAGACAGCGTGAGCAGCAGTGTCAGTGTGTCGTTATCGTAAGCGTTCGGCAGGTTCGATTCGACCGTGATGAGGCCGACGAGTTGGTCACCGGCGGTCAGTGGCACGATCACGGCGGAGCGCGCGCCGTCTACGACCGGCAAGTAACTGGCTTCGTTGGCGACCTGTCCGATGAGCGCCGGGCGTCGTGTCATTGCGACCGACGCCAGCAGATTCTGGCCGTTGCTATTCAGGTCGACTTGAGCCAGTTCCTCAAGCGGATGATCCGAACCGGCGAGAGCGACGGGCAGCAGCCGCGTAGGCTGCTCGACGCCTTCCGGCGTTGCTTCAGGCAGGTAGATGCTGACCGACAGCGCATCGAGCGAGTCGCGCAGTTCTTCAGCCACGTTTTGCAACGCCTGATGCAGCGAGTCTGCGGCGGCGGCGGCAGTCGTTACGCTGAAGAGGAAGCTCATTTCCGACGCGCGGCGACGCGCCTGCTCGAACAGGCGGGCGTTGTCGATGGCGACCGAAATCTGCGTCGCCAGCGTCGTCAGCACGGCGACGTCGTCTTCATCGAAAGCGTTTGGCTGGTTCGACTGCACGTCGAGCGCGCCGACGACACGGCCTTTGATGATGAGGGGCACTGCCATTTCGGCGCGGGTATTCGGCAGATACGGGTTGTAACGATGGATGGCGGCGCTGTCGCGGGTGTCCGCCGTGATCGACGGCATGCCCGTGGCCGTCACCTGACCGATGACGCTGGCCGAACCTTTCTCAAGTTTATGGCCGAGAGCCAGAAGTTGCTGGCCTGCTTCACCCGTGCTGGCGCGCAGTTCGGCAAACCGGTCTTCGGCGTCCATGAGGAAAATCTGAACGTGGTCGTAGCCGAAGGCATCGCGAATGAGATCGACGATGCGCGGGAACAGTTGGTCGAGGTCGAGAATGGTCGTCGCAGAGCGACCAACCTCGGCGGAGGTCGCCAGTTGGCGCGCGCGACGTTCCGTTTGGGCCAGCAGACGCGCGGCTTCCATCTTCAACGATGCCTGTTCGGCGAACGAGCGATAGACGCGCTGGTCGCGGTCGCTGAACACGCGCGCCTGCTCCGAACCGAGCACGAGCGCGCCGATGGCGCGGCGGCCTGCCCGCAACGGCAGGATGGCCGCCGACCGCAGGCCGAGCAGTCGCAGGCTGTCCCGTTCCTCTTCCGCCAGTCGTTCGTCGATTTCGATGTCGTCGAAGAACAGCGGCGTGTCTGTTGCGAGGAGGTTCCAGCCGGCGAACTGCGTCTGGGTGAAGCGACTGCCGGTGATCGGGCGCGTCTGGAGAGTTTCATGCTGCCAGTATGCGGCGACCGTCGCCGCTGCGCCGGATGCTTCCCAGTCCGTACCCGTCAGCATGACGATGAAGGCCTGCGTGGTCGCTGCGTCGATCAGATGACCGACCACGACCTGCAGCACGCTTTCAGGAGTCGAGGTGTCGCTCAGGGCGCGGCTGGCCTGGTAGAGCAGGTTGGTCTCAGCGTAGAGCGCCGCGGTTTCCTGCAGCGCCAGTTCGGTGCTGCGGAACAGTCGTCGGTTTTCGAGCGCGATGCCAACCTGAGCCGCGAGCGTCAGCGCAAGCTGTTCATCGCGGTGGTCGAGCAGGGCCGCGTCATAACGCCGTCCCAGCAGCAGCGCGCCGACGACCTCATTGCCGATCCGCACGGGCACGGCGATGTGCCTGCCGATACCGCGGACGAATTCGAGGCTGTAGTCGTTGAACGCCGGATAAGTCGAGGGATCGTTGACGATGATCGGGCGTTGGCTGTTGAGCGCGTCGACCAGCGAGTGGTTGCTGTGCCCGTTAAGCGCGAAGCTCGTGACCGGCTCGTCCAGTTCCGGCTGATGCTGCATGATGATATTGAGCGACTGGCGTTCTTCATCCACCAGTGCCAGCGACCAGCGGTCGTAACTGGCAGGTTCGGCGATTCCGGCGAAGACCTCGCCAATGCTTTCTTCGAGCGAGCCGCCAATCCGGCTGGCAAGCTGGCCTGCTTCCGCCAGAGCGAGCGCGCGGCGGGCTTCGGCCTGCGCTTCTTCAAACAGTTGCTGGTTGTCTACCGCCACCGCAAGCTGGTCGGCGATGGCCTGTGCATAGCGCATGAAGGCTTCGTCAAAAGCGTTTTTGCGCGCGCTTTCGCATAGCAGCACGCCCAGCCATTTGCGCCCTGCCTGTATCGGCATCAGCGCCATGCTGGCAGTACCGTTTTCATTTATCAGTACCTGCAGACCCGGATAGCGTTTCAGTTGGCGTTCCAGCTCATTGAGAAGCACCGGGCCGCCTGCTTCAACCACCATCCGGCCAAAGGGCGCGTCATCGCTGCTAAGCGTTATGCCGGGGCGGATGATCGTGCCGTCTGCGGACGGATGTGTCCAGATGTGGGCGAATTCCAGGAATGGCGCATCCGGGCGCGGGAACGGCGTCGCCATCAGCACCGAAACCCGGCTGATGTGTTCATGCGCGCGCGAAAGATGCTCGGCGGCGGCCTGGTAGATCGCCTCGGCGTCGGTAGCGGCGGCAATCGCGCGGCTGGCGCTGTACAGGCGGCGGCTTTCGTCGAGCGCGTCTTCGGTCTGTTCCAGCAGGCGGCGGTTTTGCAGCGCCGTGCTCATCTGGCTGGTCAGCGTCCGGTAGGTCTCGAAGTCGTCAGCAGACATATCGAGCGGCTGCCACGACGAAATGAAGAACAGCGCGATGGGCTGGTTGAGACTGAACAGTGGGAAGACCGCGGCGGAATTGATACCGCGGTTGTGCAGATAGCGCGCCAGTTCGCCGTCGCTCTCCGGCCCGATGACCAGCGGTTCGCGGCGGCGCAGCGGCGAATCGGGCTCGATCGCGATTTCGGCCACGCGGTTCTGGGCGATGGCGTCGCCGCGGGTGGAACGGGCGACGAAGTGAATCCGTGTCGGCCAGCCACCCGCGTCGAGGTCGCCCTCAAGCAGCGCCAGTTCAAAGTCGGCGTATGTCTCGCCCGCGACGTGCAGCGCCGCGCGGACGAAGTCTTCGATGGATTGCGCGCTGTTGATGATCCGGCTGGCGGCATAGAGACTCTGAATGTGGGACAGAGTCATTTCCGTCTGGCGCAGCAGCAGGCGGTTTTCGATCGCCACGCCGACCTGATCGATCAGGGTGGTGTATATCTGGCCTTCACGCGCCGAGAACTCTCTGGGGGTTGCGAACTCGAACGAGATGATGCCACGCCATTGGCCGCGCGCGCTGAAGGGGATGAACACCGCGGAACCGGCGCCGATGTGGTGGAGCAGGCCGAGCAGCACGTCGTCCAGACGTTCGTCGCGCTCGACATCGTTGACCAGCGCCACCTGATTGGGGCGCATCAGGCGCAGCAATGGGTGATCGGCCAGGAAAAGCTGTGTTCCGTGAAGCCCGAAGCGTTCTTCAGTACCGGGGCGTACCCAGTCAACCGTGATTTCCAGCGTTTCCGGCTGGTCGCCGGGGACAACCGGGCCGAAGATCGACACCTGCCCGCTGATCGCGTCCGGCATAACGGCGGTGACGATCTTTTCGACCACCTCTTCCAGCGAATTGGCTTCGTTCAGGAGGCGGCTGATCCGGTAGAGCAATTCGGTATGCGCCAGACTGAATTGTGTTTGCTGGAACAGGCGCGCGTTCTCGATAGCGAGCGCTACACGGTCGGCCACGGCATGCAGGAGCGCGTGTTCGCCTTCGGTGAAGGCAACGCCGTCCGGCGGCGCGGCGGACAGAGTGCCGATGACCTCGCCTCGGATGGTGATCGGCGCGGTGATTTCGCCTTCGGCACGCGCGGGCGCGTCTCCGGCTTTCACACTGAACAGGTCATAGGTGTACGATGCTTGCAGCCCAAGCTGTTCTTCGGCCTCGGCCCAGGCTTCGCGCGTCAGTTGCCGGTTCAGCATGTCGATCTGCCCGACGCGCTCTTCGGTCTGTAGCAGCAGGCGCGCGTTGTGAATGGCGACCGCGATCTGGTCGGCCAGCAATTGAAATGTCTGGACTTCATCGGGCGCGAAGACATTGGGCCGGGTGCTCTGAATGTCGAGCGCGCCGATAACGCGGTTGCCGACTTGCAGCGGAACCGCCATTTCCGCCCGTGTGTCCGGCAGCAGCGGGTTGAAACGGTGCGGCGTGCCTTCCTCCTCGGTGTCATTGACGACGACCGGCTGAGCGTTGGCGGTCACGGTACCGATGACCGAGTTGGAGCCAACGGGGATTTTGTGCGCCTGTTCGAGCAGCTTCTGCCCGATTTCGCCGTAGCTGTAAAACAGCACGGCGTTCTGGCCGGCGTCATCGACCAGAAATACCTGTGCGTGGTAATAGCCGAATTCTTCCACGATCAGGGTGATGGCGCGGTTCAGCAGGGCGTCCATGTCGTAAAGCGTGGCCGTTTCACGGCCCAGCCGCGCTGCGATTTCCAGATTGCGCGAGTAGCGGCCGACCTGCGTTTCCAGTTCCGCCGTCAGCGCCTGCACGCGTTGGGACATTTGCTCAAAGGCGTCGATCAGTTGCCCGACTTCGCTGTCGCGGTGGGGCATGGCGTCCGAAACGGAGCCGCCTTCCTGTATCAACTGTTGCGCCAGACTGGTGGCGGAAACCAGCGGTTGCAGCGCTCGTGCGAGCACCGAACGGGTCGCCAGGCTGATCACTGCGCCTGCGGCGATAAAGATGAACAATGCAAATACACCGCGGGCGTCGGCAGCGCCAAGCGTCACCTCGGCGTCGTCAATGACCAGCAGCCACCACGGCATGGACGGCGCGCCGGTCATCGCCATTCGCGTGCCGGAAAAGACGCGTCCGCCGCTTTCTACCGTCAGCACTTCCGTGACCCGGTGGCGCAGCACTTGATCAATGTCGGGCTGGTGGATGCTGAAGGACGAGCTTTCGCCCGCCACGCCGCGGCGAGGATACGTATCTTCCGGCATCTGGGAATCGGCAATGATCTGGCCAAGAGAATTCACCAGCATCAGCCGCCGGCCGCGCACCCCGGCCAGTTCGAGCGGCGCAGCGTTGATCAGGTTCAAAATCGGCTGGGCGTTTACATCGATCTGGACGACGCCGGGGATATTGGTGACATCGTTGGGCGATGACACGGGCGCGGAGAAACGGAACATCGGCTCTGGCGGAACCGTGCGCGTGCCGGTTTCATCGCGCCGGAACACGATATGCCCGATAATCGCGCTGCCCGAAGGTTGCTGCAGGCTGGCCAGCAGCGTTTCATCGAGACTCAGTTCGTTAAGCGAGACGTCGGTAAAAGTTTCGATGCCGTCGTATGCGGTGACGCGAGTCCACACCGACCCGGAACGCGTGACATAGCGCAGTTCGAGGTAGGAGCGCGGGTTCTGCTGGGCCAGCGACACAAACTCGCCCAGCAACCGTTGTTGCGCGCTTTCCAGCTCCGTGCTGGCGACGGTGATGGTCTGGCCTGCGAATTCGCGCGCTGCGGAGCTGGTAGCCAGACGCCGCAGATCGTCGAGGATCTGATTGATCTGGCGCTCGATTTCAGTGCGAGTGTTCGTCAGTTCAGCGCGATGGTCGAGACTCAGATTGGCGCGCGCGTTTGCTCGAATACCGAGTAGGGCGATCACGCCAATGACCGTGAATGTGACCATGATAATGGCCGCCATCCAGCGGGTCAGCCGGACATGAATGGAACTGAGTGGGCTCGTCTTCTTCTGTGTCATGGACCGCTCGCTCGTGTTGTCATACGGGCTCATGCGTGACGACCGTTGCCGTTATTGCGGCTGTCCTTGCCGGCATGGGCGCTTTCGAGCCGGGGCTGGATCACTTCGCTCTTTTCGACAGCCTGACGCAAGCGAATGCTGACCTGTGGGGCGTGCAGCGCCTGACCGACTTCGCGCACCGCAGTTTGAAGGATTTCGTCGATGTCGGTCTGCGCGGTGACTTTGGCGGCGATCATATTGACGATACGCTCGCGTTCGGTCGCGCGCTGGCTTTCCTCGAACAGCCGGGCGTTGTCCAGACTGATCGCCAGCCGGTTGGCAAGTTCCTGCGCCAACAGGAGGCGGTTGTCGTCCAGCAAGCGCTGCGGGATTTCCCACACGACAGCGCCGAGTATTTCGCCGCGCAGGATGACCGGGACGGCGATGGGCGTCAGCCCGCGCTCGTCTGTCTGGCCAATGGCGATCCGGCCCGTCGACAGCGCTTCGTTCTGCAGCGCCGATGCATCGGTCGCCGGCGTCCCCGCGACGCTTTGTGTCGAAGACGCTCGTAAGCCGCGCATATAGTCCTGCCAGACGGCGCGGGTGGCCGCCCGGTTGTTGCGCTCGACCGCCTCAAGCTGCGTGGTCCATTCCTGATAGAGCCGGGCGTTCTGGATGGCGAGCGCGATCTGGTCGGCCATTGTTTGCAGCACGCTGACGAGATCGTCGTCAAAGGCTTCGCGCTGCTTGCTCTGCACGTCCAGCGCGCCGATGACTTCATCGCCAATTCGCAGCGGGATGGCAAGTTCGGCGCGCGTATCTGGCAGGAATTCGTTGTGGCGATGAATGTCGCTGGTGGTGGTGTCGCGCGCGATCACGACGCGCCCCTGTTCGGTCACCTGACCGATCACGCTGACGCTGCCAACCGCAAGCCGGTGGCCGCGGGCGAGAAGCTGCCTGCCGGCCTCGCCCGTGCTGGCGCGCAGGTGCGCGTAGGCGCGTTCGCTATCGAGCAGAAAGATCTGCGCGTGATAGATAATCGGAAAACGCTCGACAATCAGGTTCACGGCGCGGTCGAGCAGGGTCGACAGGTCACGCTGGCTGACGACGACGCGGCTGATGTCGTAAGTTGCTTCGATGTCGCGCGTACGGATGGCCACGCGCGCTTCCAGATCGTGAATCAGGCTCTGCACCCGGCTGCGCATGACGGAAAGCGACATCGCAAGCTGGCCGATTTCGTCCCCTCGCGCCATATCCGCGATCGGCGTATCAAAATTCCCGTCCGCAATGTCATCTGTGACAGCGCGCAGGCGGCCAAGCGCGGGCGCGTGCATTTGATAGAGCAGAAACGCCAGCACGATGGCCAGCGCGACCGAGGCCAGACTGATGCTGAAAAGACGGATGTCGAAGAAGCCCTGCGTGACGGCGGTCGCGTAGTCGGTTGGGACTTCACTGACAATCGCCAGCGGCGCGTTTGAAACCGGCGCAAAATAACCGATCACTTCCGGCAGGTTCGGCGCGGGGCGATAGGCGTCCAGGCCGACTTCGCCTGACAGCGCGCGCCGTGCTGCCTGCGAGCCGGCGGCAACCTCTTCGTCGATCTGCGCGGCTGGCAGGCTGATGAGTACCCGGTTGTTGGAAAGGAGATAGCTATAGGCCGGGAACGCGGCGTCGAGATAGGTCAGATTGTCGAGCAGCGTGCGTTCGATATTCAGTTCGGCGATCAAATAGCCGATTGGCCGGCCATCGCGCCAGTAGACGATGTTGGTGATTTCGACCACCGGCCGGCCATCGCGGCTGGAAACGCTGACGACCTGACTTTGCCCCTGATTCTTTACCTGTTCGTTCAGCGCCGCGCGATAGGCTTCCGAGCGCGACTGATCGGTTTCCAGCGTGCCTGCGGCTTCGTTGATCGTGGCGTTGGCCAGCAACTGGCCGTTGCGGTCGAGCAGGCGAACGCTGTCATAAAGCGTGGTCGACTGCACCAGCAGTGTACTGGTAAACAACGTTTCGATCTGTTCGCGGGTGACCGCTTCGACGCCGTCCCGGTTGAGCAGCGGGCTATTGCTGAGCAGGAGGTTCACAATCCGGCGCTGATGCGTGCTATTGTTGAGGAAGGCCGTCAGGTTGCCGCGCGCCTGAGCGATCGAATTGGCGACCGCTGCCCGCTGCCGCTCGCCGTTTTCACTGATGTAGGAGCGCAGATTCTGGATGCTTATTTCGCGCAGACCGGGCTGAGCGGCGACGACGACCATCACAAGCGGCACGACGATTGCGATGGTGAAGGCAACCGCCAGCTTGAGCCAGAGTGGCCAGGAGAGGATGCGGATGCGGCTTAGTTTCGCGGTCACGTCAATTCTCCTCGCGCGCGCGGAACGCGGTCTTCACCCGGATTTGGCTGGAGCGTGATGCGTGTGGATACCGCGCCCAGTGCCTCGTTGAACGTCTCGGCAGCGCGTTCGAGCACGGAGCGCACGTCGGTCGCGCCGATGAGCATATTGGCGACCTCGGTCGCCTTACGCTCGCGAAAGGCCTGAGCCTGTGTCTGTTCGAAGAGCCACATGTTTTCCAGCGCCTGCGCCAGACGGTCGGAGACGGTGCGGATTAAGGCCATTTGCCGGTCGCCAATAGGCTGGTTGCGCGGCAGTGTAAAGGTCATTGCGCCCAGCGTCTCGCCACGAAAACGGATCGGCACATGGATATGCTGAACGTCGCCACGCGCTTCGATGAACGGTTCCAGCTGTTCCAGCGCGGCGGCGATATAAGGCGGCAGGTCGCTCATCGGCGTCAGCACCGGCCCGCTGTCGCCGGGATAAAAGTCAAAACCGACGATGCGTCCCGGCGCTGTGAGGGCCGGGGTTCGCTGCGGTCTGGCTGTCAGCGCGCGCGCCTCTGCCTGATCGCGCAGCGCGCGCTGGAGATTGTCGAACTCACGCTGCTGCGCCAGCATGACCGCAAACTGCGATGCAAGGTCTACCAGCGCCGCCTTTTCGTCGGGGCTGAACCGCGGGCGGATGCTGTGAACATTGAGAATGCCAAACACCCTGTTTTCACTGCGGACCGCCACACTGATGGCCGAGCGGGCAGGGGGAATGAGATGGCTACTGTTCTCATCCCGGTGAGTCACGATCAGCGGCTCGTTGGAACGCGCGGCTGCCGCGACGATTTCACGGTCAACTTCTGATACGATCATGCCCGCGCCCACCTCGCGCGCGCCCAGACCCGACTGGACTCGCCGCATGAGCGCGCCTTCTTCATCCAGCAAAAAGAGTTGCGCCGATCTGTATTCCAGACGGTCGCGGATGTAATCGAGCGTCAGAATCATCAGCGCCTGTTCGGACCGGCTCGCGGCGACGGCAGATGCGTAAGCGTTGACGCCGCGCAGCACGGCAAGATCGTGGCGCGAAGCCGAGAGGACTCGTTCGGCATAGCCGCTGAAAAGAAACAGCAACAGGAATGTCAGGCCGGTAGCGACGCCCAGAAATATCGCGTCCCACCGGGCGGCTTCTTCCGGGATGATTTCAAGCGTTTCCGGCGATTGGGTTTGCAGGAGGGCGCGCAGGACGATGAGCGCCAGCGTAGCGATGGTGACCGTGATCTGGTGTCGTCTGGGAAGGAGTAAACCTGCGGCAACAACCGGCAGCAGGAGCAGGACCGGCGTGGCCAGCGACAGCGGCTCGGAATTAAACTGTGACAGAACGGGAGGAACAACTGCCGCGCCCAGCAGGACGACGTAGGCCCAGACTGCGGAATATAGCCTGCCGGTCTGGAGGGCGAAGAAACTGAGCGCGAGCAGCGCCAACCCGCCCACCAGCGCGAACACGACTATCTGGGAGTCTTCTGTGCCTTCCGTGAGGGCAGGCCAGGCGACCAGATACACCCAGCCTGCATACAGCACGACGTTGATCCAACTGAGGATGAACAACCCGATGGCGCGATAGTAATCGCTTGGGTTGTCGGAGTAATCGTATTGCAGGCGAAATAAGTTGCCGATGCGACTAAGCATAGCTGGCCCCTTCCATTTGCCTGCCTGGCCGGCCAAGCCGGATGGCGGCGTGCTCCGCCCCAAGCGACTGGCTCAATTCAGACAGCGCCATTTGCAGCAGGTCGTCGACGCTCTCCGCGCTCTGGAACCGGGCAACCAGTTCGCTGATGCGCTGTTCCTGTGCAGTCGTTTCCTGTGCTTCTTCGAGCAGACGAGCGTTATCGAGGCTGAGCGCGAGACGCTGTGCGACCGCCTGCACCATTTCCACCGTTTCGGCCTCGGCCTGTCCGGGCTCGGGTTCAACCTCAATCGCGCCGATGACCTGACCGCGAAGAATGACCGGCACGGCGACGGTTTCCCGGTCGCCCTGCACAAGACGTACCGGCTGACGGTTCTGGCTGGCCTCGATCAGCGCCTGCGACCAGTCGGTCTGGTTGGAAAGCCGGTTGTGCTCCAGTGTCAGACCCGTGACGCCGCGCCGTCCGTTCAGGAAGTCCTGCCAGCCGCTGCGCGTCAGTTCGTGGCTAAGGCGCTCGATTTCACGGCGATTGATCTCTGCTTCAAGCCGCAGGCGCTGGTTTTCCGTCATGATCTGCGCCTGTTCTTCCGCTTGCCTGATGATGCGCGTCACCGCTTCAAGCGCGCGTGTGAACTGAACGAGAACGCGCAGGTCGTCCTCGCGGAAGGCTTCTGGCGTTGTGCTGTGGACGTCGATCACGCCGAGGATTGCGTCGCCGTCGCGGATCGGCGCGGTCATCTGTGCCTGCGAGTCCTTGAAATAGACGTCCAACCCTGTGCGTAACCGCCGGTCAGGCTCGCCGGCAAATGGCTCGCCATGTAGCAGCACTTGCCCGACCGCGCCAATCGTACCGGGCGCGACCGTGTGTTCCTGACTGACGAGCTGTCGTCCGGCTTTGCCGGTTCCGGCGACCATTCTGGCTTCATTCTTGGCGCTGTCCACCAGATAGATGCCGACATGCGAGGCGTTGAAATGTTCGCCAATGCGCTCTGCCGCATGGTCAAGCGCTTCGGCTGCTGTGGCACCATGTATCGCCAGTTCGGTGGCGCTCAGGCTGCTCTCGAATAAAGCCGACGCAATCCTTTCGGCAAGCATCCAGCGCTCGCCCCAGATGACCAGCACCCGCGTCGTCAGCGAGACGATGGCGAGCGCTCCGATTATCGTCAGGCGGTTGATCCGTTCCGCGCTCAACGGGGTGTCGGGCTGCGCTGTTGTGGCCAGCGCGCCGTACAGCAGGGCGACAAACACGATGGCGTTGATGGCCAGAAAGCCATTGGGCCGGGCCAGTATGGCTGCGCTCAGCAGCGCCAGCAGCGCCAGCGCCAGGCTTAGCCCGGTCATGCCGATGATCTGACCGGCCACTGAGGCCCCGGTCAGCAGCGCCAGCAGCGCCAGTGTGACCGTGGAAAGGCGTCTTTGATAGAGCAGCGCCGCGACGGCCAGTGTCAGCGCGAGCAGGATCGCGAGAAAGCCGATTTCATTTTGCGCGCGCGCGTCATCCAAGCCCTCGTTGAAAAGCGTTATGATGGAGAAAACAAGCGCGCCCGCCGTTAGCGCCAGCGTCAGCACGAGAATCAGCTCAATTAGCCGCTGGCGGAACTGGGTTGGAGTGATGGCGGCGAATAGTTTGTCAACGAACCGGCGGATCATAGAGCACCATTCCCCTGTCGTTGAGCTTCGACCGGCGACCCCAGACGGATGGCGACCTTGTCGGCGTTGAGCGTCTGCTGAAGGCTGCGGGCCGCTTCAGCGAGCATCGTTTCCACATTATTTGTCGTCTGCAGGCGGGTGCTGATTTCGTTCACCATCGCTTCGCGAAAGGCAAATTGCTGGCTCTCTTCAAACAGGCGGGATGTCTCGGCAGCGAAGCCGAGTCGTTCAGCCACGCGCTCGATGAGTTCCAGCGTTTCCGGCGTCAGTCGCCCGTCGTCGTCAAATTCAAGTTCGAACGCGCCAATCACTTCACCACGCACGTGGACAGGCGCGGCCACCTTCACCGAGCGTTCCATGCGGTGCATCACCAGTTTTCTGCTGGCGATAGCTTCCTGCTGTGTCGGGCTCAGTTCATCGGCGGTATGAGTGCGTTCTTCGTCGAAATCAATGCCAAGCGAAAGCGTTTCGCCCCGGCGCTCAAAATAGCGTTCCCAGGCGCGCCCCGTAAGCTGGCGGTTCAGGCGTTCCACTTCTTCCAGCGCTTCCCGCGCCTGAGCGACCAGCCGGCGATTTTCTTCGAGTTGGCGCTCGCGCTCTTCAAACAGCCGCGCGTTGTCGATGGCGACGGCGATGTTGTCGGCTAGTGCCTGAAACAGCGACACATCGACCTCGCGCACAGCGCCCTCGATCTTGCTCTGAAGGTCCAGCGCGCCGATGATCGCTTCATCGACGCGCAGCGGAAATGCCGCCTCGACGACGGTTTCGGGCAGAAACTCGTTGCGGCGATGCACGCTGTCTGGCGACCCGGCGCGGGTGATAATGATTTCGCCGGATGCCGTGACCTGACCGATGACGCTCTGGCTGCCGACAGGGAGGGAGTGCCGGCGCTGGAGCAGCAGGCGACCTACCGTTCCGGTGCTGGCTACCAGACGGGCGTTTTCGCCGCTTTCGTCAATCAGGAAGATTTGGGCGTGGTAGATGCGCGGAAAGCTGAGCGTAATTTCTTCGACTGCTTCGCTGAGCACCTCCGTCAGCGGCGCGCGGCTGGCGATGCGGCGCGCGATCTGGCGGTTGATATCGGTGAGGCGCAGACGCTCTTCCGCTGCCAGTGCCAGCGCATTCTCATCGGGCTGGCGCTGTGCGTGTAGCCAGCCGGCAACGACTCCCGCGATGAGCACCAGGCCGAAGAGCAGAGCGCCGGCGGGCCAGCCATCGGGTGTTGCCTCACGCAGTGCAAGCCCGTGGGCTGCCATGGCGAACGCGATCACCGTACCCGCTACCAGCCCTCGGCGTTCGCCCAGTGCGCCGCCCAGCACGATAAGCAACGCCAGCGGCAAGCTGTCGATTGCGCTCGTGAATCCGTTCAACATACCCAGCGCGCCCCAGCTTGCTGCCAGCAGCGCCAGCGGGCTTAGGGCCGCGATTTCGAGATGTCCCGCGCGCGTCAGCACGATGGTAGCGACGCTTGCAATGGCAACGGCCAGACCATAAACCAGCGCCTGGTCATCGCGAGGAATGACGATACCTGCAAGCTGCTCCTGACCGCGAAGCAGAACCAGTGCGATCAGGGCGAACAGCCCCACCGTAACCACATAGACCAGACGGGCGCGGCGCTGTTTGGCTGTTTCGGTATATGCGGCGACGGAGAAGATGTTGTTGAGGAGGGCTTCCATGCTTTAACCTCCGCTTCTGCCCGGGTTGCTGGCGGAAAGACGGATGCGCCCGCGCCGCGCGCCGAGCGACGTTCCCAGCTCGCGCAGGGTAATATCGAGCATCTGCCGGATGTCCAGCTGTTTTTCCAGCCGGGTGGAAAGCGCGTTGACAAACGCTTCGTTCGCTGCCTGGCGCTGGCTTTGCGCGTAGGCTTCGGCGTTCGCCAGCGCGTTGGCAAGCTGGTTCGCCATTTGCTGGAAGACGGCGACGTCTGTTTCACGAAAGGCGTTTACCCGCACACTGCCCACGCTGACCAGACCGAGCTTGTGTCCGCGCGATAGCAGGGGAGCGATCATCAGCGATCGAACCTCATCCTCGCTGACGCGCCGGATGTCCTCCGTGCCATACACGTCGTTGGAAACGAGGAATTCACCCTGTTCCCATACCTGAACGATGAAAGCGCCGCGGATTTGGAGCAGTGGCCCGCCGGTAGGCATGATCCGCGATTTGCCGTCCTCGTACTGCGCGATCAGGCGCAGCGATTTGAAGATTGGGTCGTATAGCGCGATGTTCATGCGGTCGAGGGCGATGAGCTGGAGCGTTTCGTCCAGCATCGTGCGGGCGATGGTCTCGATATCCAGCGTGCCCTGTAGGGCCTGGCTGAAGCGGGCGATATGCTGGAGCTGGCGCGCGCGCTGTTCCGAGTCGGCCAGCAGACGCTGATTTTCCATCACGACTGCTGCCTGCTCGGCCAGACTTCGCAGGGCCTCAAGGTGGAATGGCGTCAGCGCTACCGGCTGGTGATGACTGAGCGCGATCAGACCGGTCAGTTGCCCGCCGGCAGCCAGCGGCAGGATCAGCAGTGACCGCGCTCCATCCATGAACTCGGACGCGGCGAAATTGTCGCTGTCATGGGTGTCGGGAATGTATAGCGCTTCAAGGTCGCGCAATGCTTCATGCGCGGGATAGCCCTCCAATTGCACAAAGCGATTGGCGGGCTGTTCGCCGTTGTCGCCGGCTTCAGCGACGATATGGAGTTGGGATGGGTTTTCCCGGTCATCGCGCAGGGCGATGTGCGCGCGGCTATAGCGCCCGCCCGTGAAACGCAAAAATGCTCCCAGCACGCCTGCCGGGTTGCCGGCGCGGAAAATGGCATTGCTGGCTTCGGTCTGCGCCTCGGTGATGTTGCCGTTGTCACCGCGCGGGGCCGGCTCGATCTGCTCTCCGGCGATCACGCTCTGTACCGCCGGAACCAGAAGCTGCGCCGCCAGCCTGAGGCGACTGGTGAAGTCCTGCGTGTCTTCGGGCGGCGCGGCACATTCGACATCAAGCAGCGCCAGCGCGCGTTTTCGCGCGACGAGCGGCGCTACCCAGCGCGTGTCTTCACCCGTCGGTTCCAGCCATTGCAATGCTGACTGGTGCAGCGGCGATTCGTCGAGCAGCGTTTCGCCGTTACCGCCTGTCTCGCTCAGGAGCAGCACCTGCCCGCCGAAGACGCGGTAAATGCGAGCTGTCGTAACTTCGGGCAGCAACCGTGGCAATAGGTTAAACAGGATCTGGTCGAGGTCGGATATGCTATGAATGTCCTCGGCCAGCACCTTCAGCACGTCGCTCAGGTCGCGAAGGTCGGGCAATGTGCTCATGCAGCAGGCTCCTGCCGGTTATGGCTTGCGTATAATCACTTCCATTCCCACACTTCTTCGCCGGACAGCAGGCGGCGGATCTGATTGGGGAAACGGTCGGGGTCCAGTGGTTTGCCCAGAAAGCCGTTGAAGCCTGCCTTCTTGGCTCGCCGCATCTGGTCTTCGCTGGCTTCGGCGGTCACCGCGCAGACGATGGTATCCTTCAAGCGCGGGTTGGCGCGCAGCTTCTGCAATGCCTGGTATCCATCCTCATAAGGTAGCCGGATGTCCATGAGGATGAGGTCAACTCGTGGGAGCGTGTCCGCAAACTGCACGACTTGCCAGCCGGAAGTTTTCCATTCACAGCGCTGGACGCCCATAAAGGCCAACATACGGGCAATGAGCACGAAATTCGGTACGTTGTCCTCGACGACGAGGACGTGTGCCTCGCTCGGCTCAATCGGCGCTATCTGCTTCGCGCCTGGCGCTTCGTTCATTCCGACTCCTGATGTAGGCGAGAATTTGGTCGGGTAGCTTGTCGACATCGATAGGCTTCCGAATGTATCCGTCACAGCCGGCGTTGAGTGTGCGTTCTCTATCGCCTTCCATAGCGTTCGCCGTAATTGCGACGATTGGCACCGTCTTCAGCTCTTCGATTTCGCGTAGCTGACGGGTGGCAGACAACCCATCCATTTCCGGCATGCTGACATCCATCAGAATGATGTCAGGCGGGTTGGCGCGTGCTATTTCGATCCCGTCCTTTGCGTTGTCGACATCGACGATGTCAAAGCCATGGTCAGACGCCATCAGAATGCGGCGTACGAGGAGGCGGTTGTCGAAGTTGTCCTCGATGTACAGGACTTTTGGCATACTTCGTCCCTCGTGCGATAGCTCTCGACATGACCCACTACGGGCCGGCGACGAATCAAATTTGTATAAAGGGAATAGTCAACGTCGGCGTTCTCTCAACCGTCTAGTACTCATCTTAAGTGCATATTGGCGGACATCACCCGCTCAATATCTCAATTGTTCAGGATTCATGAAGAATTTATAAGCGGGCGTGTTGAAAGTAGCGGATTGGTGAGCTGGCGCCCTCTCTGGTATGCTGGTGGAACTCGATGTGAATGGTAAGGATAAGCAAATGGCAAAACAGTACAGCGCGCCGCCGCCAATGCAGATTGACCCGAACAAGCGCTATATCGCGCATTTCAAGACCAGCAAGGGTGAGTTCGATGTCGAGCTATTTGCCGACCGCGCGCCAGTGACGGTCAACAATTTCACCTTTCTGGCCCGGGAAGGTTTTTACGATGGCGGGACGTTTCACCGCGTGATTGAGGATTTTATGATCCAGGGTGGCGACCCAACCGGAACGGGCCGAGGCGGCCCCGGCTATCGCTGGGACGATGAACCCTCGGCGCTGGCGTTGAAGCATGATGGCCCCGGCGTGCTTAGCATGGCGAATGCGGGCGCTAACACCAACGGCTCGCAGTTTTTCATCACCCATGTTGCGACACCGTGGCTCGATGGCCAACACGCTGTCTTTGGCCGCGTCATGGGCGACGGCCAGAAGGTGGTCAATGCCATTCGGCAGGGCGACGCCCTGATATCAGTGACTATTACGGAGCAGTAAATACATACCCCGTCGTAGTGTTGGGCGTTGCTGGCCGGCGCGAGCTTATGCAAACCCGGCCCCTTTTCCTGTCATTGATACACCGGGCAACGACAGGAAAAGGGGTCATAAACGTTCCTTTAAGTTATTTAGTTAGAAATAACGCTCGCTTCGTGCGATACATTGTCCTGGCGCAGCCTGACGTACTGCCCGCCGAGAATACCGAGTACCCACCAGAAGACGAAGGCGAAGCGATCCCACAGGGCGACCGCGTCGCCGAGGCCATAGAGCGCGTGCGCCAGCAGCGCCGCTCCCGTCGCCACGCCGACGATACGCGCGGCGTCATTTCCGGATTGCCAACACTGCCAGACCATATAAGCAGCCGCGCCATAGATCCCGATGAACACCAGCAAACCGGGTATGCCCATGTCAGTCGCGATCTGGAAAAATTCGTTGTGGGCATGTGGCAGCACGCGGCGTTCGTAGGTAGTGACGGGATAATCGGCGCGGACGCGCGCGTCGCGATACATGTTCATGCCCACGCCTGTCAGTGGATAGTCGATCATGATGCGACCGGCCTGTTCCCACATTTCGAGCCGCCGGTTGACCGTGATCTCGTCGCGCGTTTCAAGGCGCTCGGCCTGCGCCGGGGGCGCGCCGATGTTGAAGACCAGCACGCCTTCGGCAACCGCCAACAGTAGCAACCCCGCGAACGCCAGCCATTGTTTGTAACCCCGTCGAATCAGCAGGATGACGATGCCTGTCAGGGCCACGAATACACCGCCCAGCGCCAGGCGGCTTTGCCCTAGAAAGAGCGCCAGCATCAGGGCGACGAAAGTCACGATCATGCCCGCCTGCAGGATGCGCGGACGCCACCGGTACAACGCGAGCGCGCCGGTGAGAGGAGCCAGCCACGCCATAGCGCCGGCAATTTCATTGGCGTTGAAGCCGCCGGGTGCGATAGACAAGTCGCGAGCCTCCGGTAGCATATCTATAATGAACGCCAGCCGGATCGATTTCGCGTTCCACTGCGTCGCCACCAGAGCGAGGCCCGCAACAATCGCGCCTAGCAGGACGGTAAGGACAAGAGAGCTTTTGACGCCGTAGTGACGAATGTGCTCGACCAGCACGAAATAAATGATCATGCCGAGTAGCGGGCGGCCGATCATCACCCACGCCCAGGGAACCGAGAACGTCGTGTTGCTGAAGGGGACGGTGAGCGTTGTGTTCCCGCGTGAATAGGGCGCAAAAAATATATTGAACAGTGCCAGCGTCAGAAAGATAAGCAGGAAGCCGTTCAGCGGCGTGGCGCTAAGAAAGCGGCCATACGCGATCCAGCGTAGTACCAGCAGCGGAAGTGCCAGCGCCAGCGACCACACACGGTTGGAATCTGGAAACCAAAAAATGTAAATCAGGTATAGAATTAGGATAGGTTCAAGTATCAGAAGTTGACGCGCCAGTTGGTTCATTCACATGCCTTTGGGATGTTGCGGGAAGGTAGCTTAGTCGCTATCCAACTATTTGGCTATCGTTCTGCAACTGATCGGCAGGGAAAATCTCTTGACTTCTGGTATATGAGCGGGCTATAGTAATATGAGCCTTACGAGACCTGTTTCTTAAAGTATGCTTTACAGCCTTGCAGGGTATTCTCGCGTGAAAGGTTGTTCATGATTGTCCAGGCGATTACCAAAGTTTCGTTGTCTTCTTTCCGCGAGCGGTCTGCGGGCAAGAAAGTAGTTCTGCTCTACCCGTGGACGAACTACCGAAATTTGTTTCTAACACACTTTCTTTCCAGCGCCAAAGAAGGGCTGCTGTATTACCGCATTCCGAGCGAGGTCGCCAGCCTGAATGACTGGTTGAAGGATCTTGTCACGGAGTTCGATGCCGTTCTTGGCGGGTTTGGCAGAAATCTCAATCTGGTCCTGTCCAAGAACGCGCCGGATATTCTGGGAGAGGCGCTGGCGGCAGATCTGGCGGAATACAGCAGCGACCCAATAGTGCTTTTCATCGACGAATTCGATCGCGTACCGCTCGATGGCGTTTTCCGCAAATTCATTCTGGCGCTGGTGCGTTCGCTGCCCGAGCACGTTCAGATCGCATTTAGTTCTCGCCTGTTGACTTACCAGCCGTGGTATGATCTCGTTGCTCGCGGCGATGCGGTTGTGCTTGGCACCGAGTACCGCCGCAATGACGTGATGTTCACGGTAGAGGAACAACCCAAGCCACAACTTGAAGTCTACGCGCTGGGCCGTGGATATGCCCTTGTCAACGGCCAGCAAATCACAAGCTGGGATGGGGCGTTGCCGCGGAACCTGTTTTTCTACTTCATGGATCATCCGCTGGTGACGCGCGATGAGATTTTCCAGACGTTCTGGCCCGATCTTTCGACGAAAGAGGCTACGAACGTTTTCCATGTGACCAAACGCAAGATTTCCGAGCGCATCAGCCTGAAAGTCGGCGATTCCGGCAGCTACGAACTGACGCAGTACAGCGGCGGGTTCTACCTGCCCAGTGACAAGATCGTGCGGCACTATGATGCCGGTGATTTCCATGACTCGGTCGAGCGCGCGCTGGCCACGCTGGACGAGCGCGAAGAGGAAATGCTGCTGGAACGCGCTATAGACCTGTACAAAGCGCCGTTTCTGCAAACGATTGAAATGAAGTGGGTAGTGGAGCGGCGAGAGCAACTGCGCCAGCTTTATGCACAGGCTCTGATCAGCATGGGCCGCATTCACAAACGGCGCGAGAATGATCGCTCCGCGCTGGGCCTGTTCATCCGTGCGCTCAAAGAGACACCCGAACGGGAAGACGTTCACCGGGATGTCATGTCGATTTATCTGAAACTGGGCATGATTGAGGACGCGCGCCTGCAGTACAAACGGCTTGAGGAAATCCTGCACGAAAAACTGGGCATCGGCCCATCGCGGGAAAGCCGCGAACTCTACGATGAGATTGTCGCGCGGACGTAAACCTCAACTTGTTTCGCTGATTTGAAGGGGCCATTGCGCCCCTTTTTCGTTGGGCTGGTGGTTCGCACTGCCCCGGCCCGAAGGCTATAATGGCCCACATGAATGACCGTTCGCAATCCGACGACACGCTGCTCGAAGCGCCATTACCTTCCGAGAAAACGCCGCCTGATCACGTTGGTGTGCTGATTGCCGCGCTGCTGATGGCGCTTGGCGGATGGTTAGGCCTTTACTATCTGGTGACGACATCGTTGCCGCGGGTTGGGCCACGCTGGATATTCTTTGTGCTGTTGCATATCGCCGTCACCGGAACGGTGCTGCCATTCGTGCGTTATCTCAACGTGCGCTTCACGCCGGTTGAGCGCGAGTTGCCGCCCGGCGGCGTGATTGTGCGGCAAAGCGTTTGGATTGGCCTGTTCGTCATCACCTGCGCCTGGCTTCAGATACCGCGCGTGCTGAGCTGGCCGATTGCTTTTTTCCTCGCGCTGATTTTCATCGTGATCGAAATTTTCCTGCGCTCGCGAGAACTCTCGCATGACAACCGACCATAAGCTGCGATCGCTTCCGGCGGTAGATACGCTGCTCAACTCCATCGAAGGCCAGCAGTTGATCGCCGAATTTGGGCGCGTCGCCACTGTCGCCGCGTTGCGACAGGCGCTGAACGATGCGCGTCGGCGTCTGAACGACGGCGAATTGCCGGATGTCAGGACGCTGGTTCTGAGTTCGGCCCGGTCTCAGCTTTCGCGCGAGTTCGGCTCGTCCTTGCGCGCCGTGATCAATGCCACCGGCGTCATCATCCATACCAATCTCGGTCGCGCGCCGCTGGCCGAGTCCGCGCGCCGTGCCATGCTCGAAGTCGCCGTGGGCTACAGCACGCTTGAATACGATCTTGATGCAGGTGCGCGCGGCAGCCGGTTGCATCACGCCGAAGCCTTGCTGCGGGCCGTGACCGGGGCCGAAGCCGCGCTGGTGGTGAACAACAACGCCGCCGCACTGGTGCTGCTGCTATCGGCGTTGGCGCAGGGGCGTGAGGTCGTCATCTCTCGCGGGCAGCTCATCGAAATCGGCGGCGGCTTTCGTATTCCCGACGTGATGGCGCAGAGCGGGGCCCGGCTCGTCGAAGTCGGCACAACGAACCGGACGCGACTGGACGACTACGAACGCGCCATCGGTGAGGCAACCGCGCTGTTGCTGCACGCGCACGCTTCCAATTTCCGGATCGTTGGCTTTACGGAAACTCCATCGCTGGCAGACATGGCGGCGCTGGCGCACCGCCATGGTCTGTGGCTGGTGGATGACCTCGGAAGCGGCGCATTGCTGGACACGGCAGTTTATGGACTGGAACACGAACCGACCGTGCAGGAAAGCCTCGCCGCTGGCGCGGACGCCGTGTGCTTCAGCGGCGATAAGCTGCTCGGCGGCCCACAGGCGGGGATCGTGGTCGGGCGCAAGGCGATTATCGACCGGTTGCGGCAACACCCGCTGGCGCGCGCCGTGCGTGCCGACAAGCTATCGCTGGCGGCGCTGGTGGCAACGCTCAGGCATTACCGCAAAGGCGATGCGGTCGATGCGATCCCCGTCTGGCAGATGATCGCTCGCCCGTTGGAGGAGTTGCAGCGGACGGCGCAGTCGTGGGCTGCCGAACTGGGCGGCGAGGTCATTGAAGGCGAGTCGACGGTCGGCGGCGGCAGTCTGCCGGGGGCGTCGCTTCCCACCCGCCTGCTGGCGCTCGACGTGCCTGGGGCGACGGCGTTTGTGGCGGCCTTGCGGGCTGCGCCCACGCCGGTCATTGCCCGGATTTCCGGTCAGCGAGTCCTGTTCGATCCGCGTACCGTGCTGCCGGGTCAGGAGGCGGCGCTCGTCGCTACCGTGCGGGCCTGTCTGGCACAAAGGGCGGATGCCTGAGCCTGTGCGCTGGCACGCCTGGATATAGCGATCGGGATTGGCGCAGTGCCGGATGCAATTTTGTCACTTCAATAACGACCGGGATGGCCGCGCTTTGCTGGCCTCCGGAAGATGAGAAAGGATGGGTTTCGTTGAAAGCAGATCTTGACCGGCTCATGAGCGCTCGTGGGCTGGACGTCATCTTTGTAGCCTGCGATCACTACTTCAGCGCCCCGCGCGACTATCTGACGGGTGGCGTTGCCATCACCTCTGGCTTTGTCCTGAAGACACCGGGAGAAGCGCCGGTGATTTTCGCCAATGACATGGAAATTGAAGAGGCGGCGAAGACCGGGCTTCGGGTTGTTTCCTTCAGCGAGCTTGGCTGGTGGCAGTTGTTGAAGGATACCGGCGGCGATCGCACCAAAGCACAGGTCGCTGTCACGGGCAAGTGTCTGGAGGCGGTCGGCGTCGCTTCCGGCAGGGTTGGCATCTATGGCGTGGGCGATCTCAACTGGATCGTGCACATGGTGGAACTGCTGCGTGCGGCCTACCCACAGTTTGAATGGACCGGTGAAACCGGGATGACCCTGTTCGACGAAGCCTTCGTCACCAAGGACGCCGATGAGATGGCGCGCATGCGTCAGGTGGCGCGCGCGACGAACGAAGTGCTTGAGGAAACGTGGCGCTATCTACAGACCCGGCGCGTTGAGGGCGAAACGCTGCTCAAGGAAGATGGTTCGCCGCTCACCATCGGCGATGTCCGGCGTTTTGTGCGTAAGGCGTTGCTCGACCGGGACCTTGAAGATACGGGCATGATTTTCGCTCAGGGGCGCGACGGCGGCTTTCCGCACAGCCGTGGCGAGGATGGCATGGCGCTGCGCCTTGGCCAGAGCATCGTTTTCGATCTGTTCCCGCGCGAAGTGGGCGGGGGCTATCATCACGATGTTACGCGCACGTGGTGTCTGGGTTACGCGCCCGATGAAGTGCATCAGGCCTATGAAGAGGTCATGGAGGCTTTCGACATCGCTATTGAGATGACCCGGCCCGGCGCGCCCGCGTGTCAGGTTGACGAGGCTGTTAGCGACTATTTCGAGAGTAAGGGACACCCGACCTTACGCACCGCTCCGGGGGCGCAAAAGGGTTACGTTCATAGTCTTGGGCATGGCGTTGGCCTGAACATTCACGAGCGGCCGAGCATCAGCGTTCGCTCCGTGGATACACTTCAGGTCGGCAACGTCATCACGATTGAACCGGGGCTGTACTATCCGGAGCGCGGCTTCGGCGTTCGCATTGAAGACACCGTCTATATTGACGGAGAGGGCAATGTCGTTTCGCTGACGCCGTTCCGGAAAGACCTTGTTATACCGCTGATGTGATACAATATGTGAAACGATGCACAAAGAAAGCGATAGGACATCTATGACAAAATCGAGGCCGGGAACACCGGCTAATCCACTACGAGTTGCTATTATCGGCTCTGGCCCGTCCGGCTTTTACGCTGCCGATTTCCTGCAAAAGCAGACCGATCTGACCATTCAAATTGATATGTATGAACGGCTGCCAACGCCCTACGGTCTGGTGCGCGGAGGCGTCGCTCCCGATCATCAGAAAATCAAGTCGGTCACCAACGTTTACGAGAAGATCGCTGTCGACGAGAATTTTCGATTTTATGGCAACGTCGAGGTCGGGCGCGATGTGATGCGCGCCGACCTGCTGCGCCACTATCACGCCATCATCTATGCCATCGGCACGCGCACCGACCGGCGGATGGGCATTCCGGGTGAAGACCTGCCCGGCAGCCATGCGGCGACCGAATTTGTCGGCTGGTATAACGCGCATCCCGATTTCCGCGATTGCGAATTTGATCTCTCGCAGGAGCGCGTTGCCGTGATCGGCAACGGCAACGTAGCGATGGACGTGGCGCGTATCCTCGCCAGCACCTATGAGGAACTGGCCACGACCGATATCGCGGATTACGCGCTTGAGGCGCTGGCCAAAAGCCGCGTGCGCGAGATTTATGTGCTGGGCCGCCGGGGGCCAGCGCAGGCCGCCTTCACCAATCCGGAGATACGCGAGCTGGGCGAGCTGCGCGAGGCCGAGGTGATTGTGAGGCCGGAAGACGTTGAACTGGACCCGTTGAGCGCCGAAGCGCTGGCGACCAGCAGCGATCGCACTGCCGAACGGAACGTGCAGGTGCTGATGCGCTACTCGACGCAGGGCGATCTGGGCAAGCCACGGAAGATTTATATGCGCTTTTTCGTCTCTCCGGTTGAAATTCTGGGGGACGAGCGCGTCGAAGCCATTCGGGTTGTGAAAAACAAGCTGGTTCGTGCTGAAGACGGTTCGCTGCGCGCCGTGCCAACCGACGAGTATGAGACGATCCCGGTTGGTCTGGTTTTCCGTTCGATCGGTTATATGGGCGTCGCGCTGCCCGACGTGCCGTTTGACGAGCGCCGGGGCATCATCCCGAACATCGACGGGCGGGTGTTCGATCCGCAGCGTATGGACACGCTGGTTGGCGAGTATGTCGTCGGCTGGATCAAACGCGGGCCTTCGGGCATCATCGGCACCAACAAACCGGATGCTCAGGCGACTGTCATGCGCCTGCTAGACGATGTTCGATCGGGACGCCTGATCGATCCCGAAGCGCCGGACCGCGAATCCGTCGAGCAGTTGTTGAGGGAGCGCCAGCCTGATCTGGTGACTTTTGACGACTGGCAGCTTCTGGACATGGCGGAACGGGAACGCGGACAGCCGCTGGGCCGCCCGCGCGTCAAGTACAGTCAGGTACACGAAATGCTGGCCGTGCTGACGGAACGCAAAGGCCACTTGAATCCATCAGGCGATTGATGCCCTCTTTTCTTCGAGAACCGAAACCACCTGCACACCGTTGCAGGTGGTTTTTTTCTGCAACTTTCGCCATAGGTCTGCGTAGATAGAGGTGTACTGATCAGAAGATAGACACCCCATTCCGGGAGCATGAGGGCAATGACCGTGTACACCGAGAAACCGAAACGCAGCATGATAATGGACGCGTCTCTGGCTGGTATCTGGCCACGTTTGGTCGCGCTAATCTGATTCTCGCGCTTATTGCCGGGGCAGGCTGGTTTGGCTCGCGCAGTGGCGCGGGGGCCGGGCTTGGTTTTCTGATTGGATTGGCGTATCAGTGGTTCATGCTGACCCGAAATAATGGCCAGACGATTGGCAAGATGGTCATGAACATTCGCGTCGTGAAAACGAACGGGATGCCGCTGACGGCAGGCGACGTGATCGTGCGCTACATCGGTTACTACATCAACACGGCTTTGTACGGTCTGGGCTGGTTCTGGGCCGCGTTTGACGGTCAGCGCCAGGGCTGGCACGACAAACTGGCCGGGACGGTGGTCGTGAGGGCCAGCTAGCTTCGTTGTCGCGGCGGCGGGCCGTCGCTAGAATGGTACAGGGGTGGCCGCGGTGAATGGGCCGCCCCTGTTTTATTGCTTCTTTAAGAGGATCTTCCATGACAGTCTCAATCTGGCAGGCAGACGATACACAGCCGTTGCGTGAAGTCGACTTTCTGGTGGTGGGCGCAGGGCTCGTGGGCTGCGCGGTGGCGTACTTCGCAGCGCAGGCAGGGCGGCAGGTGACGATCACCGAAATGCGTGACGTGGCGCTCGGCGCGAGCAGCCGTAACGCCGGGTTTATGATCACCGGGTTGGACACGTATTATCACCGCGCGATCGAACGCTATGGGCACGAAACAACGCGCGAACTCTGGCAGCTATCGGCGCAGACGCACGCTTTCTGGCGGGGAATCGCCGCGGGTACGGACGTGCGGATGACGCAGTGTGGTTCGCTTCTGCTGGCCGAAAGCGCCGAAGAAGCGCGCGATCTGGAACTGGCGGCGCGGGCCATGCAGGCCGATGGGCTGGAAGTCGAGTTTCACAGCACGGACCCACTGCGGCGTGGTTATTTCGCTGCCATCGAACAGCCATGGGACGGCGCGGTGCAGCCCTACGAACTGGTACAGCAGCTTTACAAGGCGAGCGGCGCGGAACTGGTCGCCAACAACGAACTGTACGCCATTCGCCAGGAAAGACCCGACGTCGTGACGGTCTACACGCGCCAGTACCGGTTTGAAGCGCGGCATGTGATGTTGTGCACCAATGCCTATTCCGTCCACATTGACCCGTACTTCATCGGGCGTGTTATCCCCACGCGGGCGCAGTGTCTGGTGACTGCGCCGCTGAAAGATCCGTCAATTCTGAATACCTGTGGCTATAGCGATTATGGTTTTATGTACTACCGCACGACGTTCGACGGGCGGCTGCTGATCGGAGGCGGGCGCAAGCAGAACAAGCCGCTGGAGCACGATACCACCGACGACCGTGTGACCGATCCGGTGCAGCGCGTGCTGGACGCCTACCTGCGCGCCAAATTCCCCGATGTTGAGGAGCCGGTTGAGCGGCGTTGGGCGGGAATCATGGGGTTCACGCCGGATGGCCTGCCGCTTGTCGGCACGTTGCCGGGCAAGCCGAACGTTGGCTTTGCGGTTGGCTTCAACGGACATGGGCTGGCGCTCGGCGCGGGCGTGGCCGAACGCGCCGTCGATATGCTGCTCAACAGAGCCGATCCCGGTGTGCTGCGGGCGAGCCGGCTGGATTAGC